>OKXB01000250.1_pt1 | contig 68291 bp, 65 predicted proteins | sample 1601731 | NCBI WGS metagenome assembly OKXB01 (sample SAMN04414077, study PRJEB24778) | human gut metagenome | material: faecal | host: Homo sapiens
TTTGCTAAATATTACCTATTTATATTTTATTTATTAGTTTTACTCTTTTTTACTGTAGATTAGTTTCTATGCCCTATATTATCTAATTATTACTTTTTTATTAATATTTATAATACTTATTTCTTTTTTTAATTCCATAAATTCACCCGTTTTATCAAATAAAATTATAGAATTAATAAATTCATCATTAGAATCATTATGAAATTTATTTAACCATTTAGCCACATTATCAATTTTTAAATATATTTTAAAACCACTAGATTCACTATCATATCCTAAATATTTAATAATATCATTATTCGTCTTAGTATTACTAGTCAATATTGTTATTTGAATTGTAATTAAATCGTCATCTATTTTCTCATTATAATAAACACAATAAACATTCATGTTAGATTTTAATTTATGTGAAAGGTTGGCTAAAAAAGTACATAAATTATTTCTTTGAATATCTATTTGACTAATCATCATATTTTATCCCCCATTTATAACGTTAGTATTATACTATGCTTATTTTATTAAATCAATATCTTTTTATATCAATAATTTTACATAATTCTAATAAATTTTTCTATAGTATAATTATATTAGCAGGGCATCTTTATTTACTAATAACATCAAGTTCATTTATATATTTTAATATTTTTAATTTGATATGGTGATAATTGCATACATATACACTTTTTTTAAAATTCCTTTTATAATAAGACAGCAGTTCATCTAATTTGTATAATTAAATACGAGTGTTTAAATTAAATATATCTTTTTTCATTATATGAATCATTATATTTTTAGAAATTAATACCCATTTTGTTCTGCACCATATAAAGCCTGTTCGTAAGTAAACCCTTCATATTCCAATTGCTCAATTAATTCATTTTTTGAGAATGTTGAATAATTCAAATATGAAGCAGCAGATTTAACTGCTTGATCATTCCAATTTGCTCCACAATTATCAACACCATATTTTGCCTGTATACTAGTGAATCCTTCATATTCTAATTGATGGATTAAACCAGTATAAGAAAAAGCAGAAATACTTAAATATGATTTGGCTGATTTTAGTGCCTGTTCATCCCAATTTGCCCCGCAATTATCAACGCCATATTTTGCTTGTTCATTAGTAAATTCTTCATATTCCAATTGTTGCATTAAACTAGTATAGGAAAAAGCAGAAATACTTAAATATGATTTGGCTGATATTAATGCCTGTTCATTCCAATTTATCGATATATTTCCTACTGCATATGTTGCATCACTTGTTGAATATCCTTCATACTCTAACTGTTTAATTAATCCTTTTTTTGAAAATCCTGATATTCTTAAATAACTTTCTGCTTGCTTTTTTGCATTAATTTGGCTTATTGTTTCCTTAGATAAATTATTATTAATTGAGTCATTAGAATTATTGTCGCTATTAGAATTATCATTGTTGTTAAAAGTTGTATCTTCCTCTTTTTTGCTATCACTTGATGATGAATTATTTTGTTGATTATTAGCAGTATTTGATGCATTTTTATCAGAATTATTACTAGCGTCGTTTATTTTCTCATTACTTTGTTTATTATTACTTTCATCAATAGTATTATTATTTTGATTATTGTTAGTAGAATTATTTTTAATTGTTTTATTTGCAATATCAACATTACTTTTAATTTTATTTATTATAATATTAATATTATTTTTCTTTTGGATAATAATCTCTTCATTAGTTGCATTTTTTTCAATTTTAATATTATTTTGTTTATTATTTTTATTTATTTCAGTTTTACTATTAGAATTAGAACATGCTGTAATATAAATACATAAAAGTAATATAAATAGTATAAATTTAATTTTTTTCATATTTTCCTCCATTAAAATTCATTTAAAATTAAAAATTTTAGTCTAATATAAAAATATCTTTTTACTAAAGTATTACCCCATTTCTATGATACTATTTAGTTGTCTTAATACCATTTAAGATGACATAGAGAGTTAAAATAAAGCTTTAAGCCTAAATGCTCACATTATGTGTCCGACTGTTTAGCAGTCCTTTTTGTATTAAACAACTTATTATACAAAAAAGCTAGTACAAAAACTCTTAAAGTCTGTACTAGCCCTTTATGCCTAAACTGATTATATCAAATATTTTGACAAATTTCTATATTTTTTTATTTTTTATATAAATAAAAATCAGGCTGCATTAACCTGATTTTATTATACCTATATGGGGCGATAACAAAGGTTATCTGAAACCCTAAAGTAAAAGTTGATAAACAACTAATTCCTATAAGCATTATAACATTATAGATAATTAATTACAACTTATAAGTTCATAATTTTTTTATAAAGATTTATTGTTTTTGCATAATCTTCATCATTTAATAATTTATATGGTTCATTAGTTAATTCAATAACATTATTAATTTTATAGTTTTGATATAATTCTTTTTTAAACTCTATTGTAGATATTATTACTTGTGAATTATTATCAATATTATCTAATATATATTTAAATGTTTTTGCTATATTATCATCATCTAATTCTGCATTATTTGGGCTGTCAAAAACTATTGGTAATTTTATCGCATTTGGATTAAATTTGTCCTTTATTTTTAATAAACACAAATACCATGCAATAGTAGATAATGGTCTCATACTACCTGTAATATCAAACGAACTATCTATTTTCTTTATGTTTGAAGGATTGATTTCTTGTAAAGAAAGAGTGTCACGACTTTCAGACATAATATTAAAATATTCATTATCTATTTCCTGTTTTAATTGATTATATTTTCTTATTTTGGATTTAATATCTTTAATTTGTTGGGTTAACGTTATTTCTCTTTGCTTTAATTTATATAAATCTTCAGAAAGTTTATTTTGCATTTCTATAAATCCTTTGTGCTTTATGACATCATCAATTCCTGAATTTATAGTCTTTATTTTTTTATCATAAACATTCATTTGATCAATAAACATTTTATAGTGTTCTTCTTGAAGTTTTATATTATGTTTTAAATCATCTAGTTTTGTCATTAATGATTGATTAATAAAAAGATAGTCATCATTTTTATCATAATATTTATAACTAAATTCAAATGGATCGATATGAGATTTACAATAAGGACATATCTCATTATCATAATTCTTATAGTTTTTATTATTGTCAGAAATATTATTTTTTAATTCCTCTAATAAATGCTCTACTTCAGTTTTACTATTTTGTAATTGAATTATTTTATTTCTCGTATCGTTTAAATTTTTTACTATCTCATTATACTCATTTTTACTTAATTCTATTTCGTGATTTAATGATGTCATATCTAAAGAATAATTGTTGCCAGACAATTCTTTTTCTATTTTTTGTATTAATTTATCTAAATCATTAGCTTCCTTTTTGTTTGCTTCTAATTCATCATTACTGTCCTTTAATTTTTTATCTAAATCATAATATTCTTCATTAAATACACCAAAATGAGATAGCAAAGCATATTTTTTATAATTGCTATACTGTGCTAATCCCTTAAATGAACTAAACGTTGTACAATTTAATCCAGTTTGATCTACATAATTTAATAAATACATATATGTTGGTGGAGTTAATTCCAATCTATTTTCTCTATTTGGTAATTCTATATAAAAATCAAATAGTTCACTTAATTTTTCTGACAATTCTATTCTTCTTGTCGTTTCAAAAATAGTTTTAAAATTAGAATCAACTATTCTGAAATAATTATTTGATCTTATAAAATAATATTTATCATCGTTTATATTTATATCTAATATTGTAGTTTTATTTGCAAAATCCCATTTTGGATCAAATGAACAATCTGCTCCTAAAGTACTATATATACTTTTCATTATTACAGATTTACCACGTTTATTACCATTTTCCTTACATGAGGTAACGAAATTAATGCCATCTTTGAATTCAGTATGATATGCTTTTTTTTCTTTTAAAGAGTATATATATAATCCATTTATAACTAATTTTTTCATATTATTTCATTTCCTCCTTAATCTCTTCTACGCAATATATAACCATAGTAAATATTGTACTTTCATCATCATATATAGGGAATTTAATATCCTGATGGTTATTTTTAAAATTTATTGCATATTCTTTCAAACTATTAGCATATCCTAATTCTATATCCTTTTTAATTGTATCACAAATTATGTCTATAAATTCATTTTTTTTCTTATCCTTACCAGATATTATTTCTGTTAACGCTTTTAGACATTTTATTTGAAGGGAAAAATTATCATTTGTTAAACTCGTAATTTGTTCCTCGCATTTTTTATGAAAATCACTATGTTGCGAGTAATGATAATTAACCATGTCAGTAAACTCTTTTTTACTTATTGCTTTATTTTGATATAAATCTTCAAAGCTACATTCTTTTTCGTATTTCGCTTTATTAATAGCTATTGCTTTAATCGAGTCTAATAAAACAGTAGGCTTATTGATAGAACTTTTCTTTTCTTCTTCATAAAACTTGCTTAATTTACCTATTATACTATTTTCGAAATCTTGAACACCAACATTTCTATATAAATAATAAATGTTTTTTAAGTTAATTGTTTCTTGATTAGTTTCTTTTTGTAAATGTTCTATAATTTTTTTCTTAACATCTAAATCAATTTCATCTAATAGTATAATTTCATTAGGTTTTGTTGCATATTGATTGTTAACCAAAGGCGCATTCGACACAAGCAATACCGAAATATTTTCTTTCTCTTCTTCTGTTTTTCCTGATATACTATAAATTCTTCCTATTATTGACTGAGATTTATCACTTTTTTTATTTGTTAAAAAACTAACCTTATTTGATTTTCCAGTATCGGAAGTTTTTACTTGATAAAACTTTAGTTTATTATCAAAATGTAATTCAATATCGCATACATAGTCAAAAACAACATAATAATTATCTATTTTGTTGTAATTATCAATTAATTGCTCTATTCCATATAAAACTTCAAAATCAAATCTATTTTTTGTACGTGATCCTGCTAAGTCATATGGAAGATTACTATATATCTCCTTTAACTCCATTATTATTCCCCCATATAAAAGATAATTTAGATTATTATACCATAAATTGAATTTTTTTATTATATAATACTACTTATTATTTTATAATAATTGGAATTATGCTATAATATTATCAGAAATTGGAGGGTTATTATGGCAAATATAAACTTTGAAACTTATTTTAGTGAAAGCGAAAATAAATATTATGATTCGAAAATTATAATTAATATTCTAGAAAATATACTAGGAAAATCAATTAACGAAATAAAGAAAGATGTTAATGATAATCAAATTGTTGTTACAAGGGAAAAAATTGAAAAATATCTTGAACAAAAATTTATTGAAGAAGATCCTGAATTAAAAAAGAGAATTGAAAGTCCAAGTCCTAAAAGAAGCAGAAATATTGCTGAATGGACAAAACAAGATATTGAAAATTATTCACAAGAGTTTGTAGATGATTTAAGTGTAGCAAGATATTGTTTCGAGCCTTATACATTAGAGTACTTTAATAGATATACAGCCATTGTAAGAAATAAAGTTAATATATTATTAAGTCTTATTGAAAAAATTGGCAATAAAGAAATTCAACCAATACAAGAGTTGTTAACTGAGTTAGATATTGTATTAGATGAAAATGGTAATGTTCTAAAAAGTGATATAGTTCGCTTAATTACACCTACTATTTATAACATTAATTATTTAAATGAAAAACTTGCAAAAGCTAATGACTTATCAACATACCTAACTTTCAAAATGTCAAAACATTCATTATATAGAGATGGTTTCTCTGAAGGAGAAGTTTATCCTAGTCAATCAATACAAATTAATAGTTTACAATATGATTATATTCAAGGTAATGTTAGATTATCTGAAAATCAAAGAAAAACACTTGAAGAAGAAAGAAGTAAAAGTCTTAAAAAAAGTGCTGAATTTATATGTAATTTATTTAATTAATTAAAGCAAAAGGAAGAGATAAACTCTTCCTTTTGAAAAACTTCTACCAAGTGTATAAATACACCTGCAACAATCTAAAGTACTTTAATTATACCATTTTAACTCTCTAAGTCAACACTTTTTCACGATTTTCTTTAGATTTATAAATAGTATTATGTTTTTTAATAGTTCCATTTGTTTCTTTTATTTCTTCAAAAGCATAATACTTCTTTATTATTTTTAATATAGCATCATTATCTATTTTAGTAATAGTTGCTATTTTATTATTTATATAATATGGTTCTCTAATTCTATTAGAACTAATATTAATTAAGTTTTCTAATCTAGCAGTTCCTAATTTTTCATCTAATAAATCATAGTGAAAATAATAATTATCATCTTTATGTTTTGAAGTAAGTGGTATAGCAGTCCACATTTTTTTATTTGATGCACTTCTCCATAATATTGCTGGTCTTAATTTTCTTAATTCGCTACCAATATTATACCCTAAATCTACCCAATATATAGCTCCAACTTTTAAATTAGTAGTATCATCACCATTTTTATTTATTAATTCTAACTTATCTTTACACCATTTATTATATGATATGCCATCTGGATCATTATTTGTATTATCTTTAACATAGTTTAAAAAACTAATTTTAGATCTTAATAAAATATCATCAAATTCTTTATTAGTTATTTTAATAGGTTTACCTTTAATGTAGACACATCTTTTAATATTAGAGCGATTATAATCAGTTATTTCATCTAATACCGCATATTTATTAATAGATTTTAAATGAATACTATTTTCTTTTTCTTCATTATAAACAGGTACTCCAACATAATGATTTTGTGATATATCATAAAGAATCAAAATCCATTGTTTATTATCATTTAAATTAAATTCATATACTTGCTTCCAATTTATAGTAAGCATATTTATCACCAACTTTCTTTATTTTAATTATCTTTCTAGTTCATCATCTTTTGATTTTTTTGTTTCATAAAATTCTTCAGCATACTCATCCATTTCATCATTAATATGTTTAGTTACTTTTTCAATTTCTTTTTTATTAAATAGATTAAATTTTTTAAATGATTTTTCTCTCTTTCTTATAACTTCAGGATCATATTGTTGTTTAAAAAAATTAAGGTTAATATTATTATAATTAAATAATCTATCAATTAGATTTTGTATAAATTCTGGAAGTTTTTTGATTATTTTATTTAAATGATAAATAAGATAATCTGTTCTTTCTTTTAAATCATTGTATCTATTTTCAGTTTGATAATTGATACTCTTTAAATGTTCATTTTCTTCTTTTAATTTTTTATTTTCGTCTAATAATTGATTTTTAGATTTAATAATAATTTTATTATTAAGTTTTTTCTTTTTATCAATTTCATCGTTTATATCATCTTTATCTTTATTAAGTTTAGTAATTTGTTTATTGATAGATTCTTTATTATCTTCTAAATCAGATACTTCATCTTGAAGATTAGATATTTCTTGTTTAAGTCCTTTAACTCTTTCATTAAAGAGTTTTCTTTCATATGAAGTAATATCTCTATTTTTACCTTTTTCTTTTTCTTTAAGTTTAGAATCTAATCCATAGACAATATTAAATTTATTAATACATCTTTCTCTCATCTTATCTTGAATAACTACTAATGATTCTTTTGTGAAGATAGATGTTTTACCAACTTGTCTTGATAAACCTGTTTTACAATTTTCTTTAACTGGAACTCCAACTATATGCATATGAGGAGAATGTTCATCAAAGTGAATTGATGCATTAGCTATATAAAAGTCTGGAACTATTTCTTGTATATCTTCAAGTTGTTGTTCAAATACCTGTGTCATTTGATATTTGTATTCTAAACTTTTCTCATCCCAATATTCCATGTTTCCAAGTTCGATAACTATCTCACAAGCAAGATCATGTTTTGTATCATTAGCAATTTTATTAAAGTAGTTATTTATCTTTCTATCATCTCTAGTTTGTTTATTATTGTATTCAAGTCTTACTTCATCAAATAAATCTAAATATAATTCTTTAACATCTTTAACAATATCATTTGAACCTTTGATTGTCTTAATTAATTCTTGATTATTATCGTATTGTCTTAAGTTATGATGATTAACTTTTCCTAATTGCTTAACATTTTGAATAGCATTATTATTTTTAGATGTTGTTCCTGATTGAGTATTCTTGGCTTCTTGTCTTGCTTTAATAGATTTGTTTTTATCATTACCTAAATGTAGTGAATAAGATAATTCCATTTAAATTACACCCCCTAAATTATGAATATTGAAAATGGCACGAAAGTGGCTTTGTCATTATTCATAACTTCCTATATATCTTGTCAGAGACAAGATATGGAAGCTAAGGTTTACCACCTTAGAAACCGTTTATACTTTATTTCACAATAACTAAACTATCGTAATAGTTAAAGTTCATAAAGTATTAATTTTTAAATTGCTATCGCCACTTTCATTTACTTCGTAAACAAAACGTGCCACGCATTTTAAAAATCTTCTTCGGTAACATTATCAGGTATTGTTTCAAATACATCTCTAATATTTACCTTTATATCATTTGGATTATTCTTTGTAGCAAGCATTCCCATAGATAACCAATTCTTATTTCCATTATTGTTATCTTGTAATGGGAATACTCTAATAGGTACTTCATTTCTTTGAAGTGGTCCTATATCTAATTTTTCAGTCTCTTTATAATAAGTTCCTTTATATAAATTAACTTCATAATATTCATTTAATCTATACAAGTGTTGCATTACATCTTTAATAGGCAAATATTCACTATACCTTATATTTGTATCTACACAAACACCATTAAAATCGTATGTAAGAGGTCTCTTTCTATCAATATAACCTTTTCTATATAAGTCTTCATAATCATTATAGAAAGTACTTCTAAAATTTATTTGCTTTACATGATATTTTTTATTTTTAATTTCTAGTTCAATGTCATCAATATATCGCATAACTATATCAGCTTTAGTTTCTCTATCAAGTAAATCCCAGTTCTCATTGAAAGCATAATAAGATATTGGTAGTTTAACTTTATTGATGAAGTCCATATCTCTTTTTAATAAAATATCTTCAGTAGTAAAGTTTAATTGTTCAGCTTGTGAATTTTCTAATAATTTGGAATTAACAAATTTTATTTGACTATCTATTGTTTTAGATTCTTGTTTATATTCTTCTTCAGTAAATACTGAATCAATATATGCTTTCCTAATTCTTTCTTTTTTATTATTTAAACTTTTTAATTCTTTTTCTAACTCAACTTTTGGATCATTTAATTTTGATTTTAAAACTGGTAGAAAAAACTCATTAACAACATTATCGTATTCTAATATATCGGCAAGTAAAGTTTTAACTGAATTTTCAATAACTTCTTCTTTAATATTGTTTTTACAATCTTCACATCTATAATAGAAATACCATTTATCTAATTTTAATTTATGAGAAGCACCACCAGCAAGTATTCTTCCACATTTAGGACATTTAAGTTTTTGTAAAAAAATATAAGTTTGTGTTCTCATATAACTTTTTTGATTTTTCTTTTTTTGAACTTGGCAATTTTCCAATAACTCTCTTGATACAATAGGTTCAACTACATTCTCATAATAAATAGGTTTATTAAAAGTTTTTCCAGATACAAAGTCTCCTTTATATATTTCATTTGAAATAATACGAAGTATTCCAGTATCTCTCCAATTTGTTTTTCCTAATACTTCTTCTTGATTAAATATAGTAGCAATATTAGAATAACTTTTACCCTCAAAATATAAGTCATATATTCTTTTAACAATATCTTTAGCTAATGGATCTATTACTAATTTTTTACCATCTCTTTTATAGCCTAATGGATTTTTACCTGGAATATGACCTTCTTTAATTGCACCGACTAAACCGAATTTAGTTCCTTCACTTGTTCTTTCAATTTCATTTTGAGAGACACTAGTAAGCATTCTAGCAACTAATTTACCACTTGAATTAGTAGTATTAATTTCTTCATTAGCACAATCTAAATATGCATTGTTTTCTTCTAGAAATCTCATAATACCTTCTAGGTCAAATACTGAACGAGTTAATCTATCTAATTTTAATACTACAATAGTATTACATTTCTTTTCTCTTATATCTTGTAGTAATTCTTCAAATGCAGGCCTATAATTGCCCGTTTTAGCACTTATTCCAGCATCCTTGTATAATTTATATATCTCATAACCTTTATACTCACACATAGCCCTTAAACGCTTTTCTTGTTCTGGTAAACTAAATCCCTCACGAGCTTGATCTTCAGTACTAACCCTGATATATAATCCTGCAACTTTCTTTTCGTTATCCATAAAACTTTCAACTCCTTTTACTAAAAAAGAGGAGCCAATAGTATTTAATAAAGTCTAAATACTACTGACTCCTCACAATATTCAATATATAAAATTTTTTTATGTATATATTTTATCATAGATGTACCTCTCTTTCTAGAGAATACCTCTTTCATTGGTTATTTATAATATCACTTTTTTATGATTTGTCAATTCCCTGTTTAGGGAATAAGCAGTATTTAGATTGTTTTTAAATAATCTTCTAATTCTGACAATTTAATCTTATTAGATAAGTTTTCAATAAAAATTTCATTAGAATAATTAAAAGCAAGAAATGTAGTATTATTAATTATTATTCTATGTGGCTCAATATAAATTAAGTTAGTTTTATCGACTTTTCTAATATTACCATTAATAATAGTTGGTTTATTATTAGTAAAATCACATATGAACTCAATTTTCTTTTTTAGTGATTCTTCTAATGAAAGTTCTTCTTTAATAATATTTACCATTGTTTCCATCCTTTCTTTTTAAGTTAGGATAGTTTTTAACAACAAAAAAACTAATCCATTTCTGAATTAGTCATTTATCATAACTCGAAAAGTTCGAGCAGATTTCACAATGGGGCGAGATAAGGGAATCGAACCCTTGCATAACGGAACCACAATCCGCCGTGTTAACCACTTCACCAATCTCGCCAAGTAAATACATACATATTTTAACAAATATTTTAACCTATGACAAGATTATTTATTAACTTTTTTACAAAAACAATAAAAATAATCATAAAATAATATAAAAGGAGGAATATTAATGAATCAATTACCAGATATTCATCCTTTATCTTTTACATTAAGTGCTACTATAATTGGTTATGCTTTAATTGATCACTTTAAATCTACTGAACAAAATGCGATTGGAAACTGGCTAATGCTAATTGGACAAATTTTATGTACTAATGGCTCTTATCAATTTCATAAAGAATATCAAGAACCTACACCCGAAAGTAATGCTAAAGACATTGATTTAATAAATAGAACAATTGATGCTATGAAAGAAGAAATTGAAAAACTAAAAAAGTATAACAATTAAGTCATACTTTATAAAGTTGGATAAGTACCTATTCCACTTGGTAAACCAATTAAATACCAACAAACAATTATTAAAATCCATAAAGCACCCATTAATAAGTAAACAGGCATAGCCGATTTAATTGTTCCAAATACTGTTACTTTATAATTTTCATCATTATTGTATTTTTCTAAAAAAGCAAGCATTATTAAGAAATATATAAACAATGGTGAAAAACATTTACCTACACCATCAGCAACTTTATATATAAATAAGGTAAAATCAGGTGTAATATTGGCTCTCATAAATAGTGGTACAACAAGCGGTGAAACAAGTGCCCATTTATCAAGTGTGGAAGGCATTACAAATGTCATTATAATAACAATAATAAAGAATGTTATTATCAATATAATTCCTGAAAAAGGCAAACTTGCTAGTAAATTAGTTAAACTTGATACAATTACAGGTCCAATATTTGTCCACTCTAATACACTTATCATTTGAGATGTAAAAAACATCAAAACAAATACAAAACCAACATTAGAAAAACTTTTTGATAGACCTATACTATATTCACTAGTATTTTTAATATTTCCTGATACTTTTCCATAAACATATCCACATAACATCAATACTACTGATACAATATAAACAAATCCATTTTTAAATGGTGATGCATCACCAAATAACATATCAATATATTCTGTACTATTTTTATCAAGTAATAATCCTGAATTAGGAAAACCTGGTACAATCATATATATTATAACTGCAAGTATAATAACAAATATTATATTAGAAAGATATAATCCTTTTTTTGAATAAACTAATTCTTCTCTTTCTTGTTTTTTATATTTTGGTAATCTTGGTACAATAAATTTATCTATTAAAGTTGTCCCAATAATAGTTAAAATAATTGTGCTTGCTACCATAATATATATATTAGAAAACATTCCATAAGTATAGTTCTTATCTACCTCTAAAGAAGCAGATATTTGAGTTAAATTACCCATTACATAATCTAAATCATTATATATTATTCCCGTACCATAACCAATTGTCATACCTATAAATAAAGTTAATATTCCTAGGTAAGCATTTTTATCTATTATAGAGTATATTGCTCCAACAAGAGGAATTAATATTAAATAATTATAATCACCTATTATAGATGAAATTATTCCTATGAAAATAGTTATAGCAATCATAGTTTTATTATTTAACCTTTTAAGTGGTTTAAACACTGCATCAAATAATCCACTTGATTCACCTATACTTACACCAATAAGAGCAACTATCAAAATAACAAGTGGTTCAAATGTTTGAAAATTACTAAGTACATTTCCAAATAAAAATTTTAAACCATCTAATGTAAAAATATTATTTACGATTGTAAGTGATGATGCTAAAACACCATTTTCTATTGTCGTTATTTGACCTTGAAGTTGTAATTTAGACATTATTAAACTTGCTAACATTATAACAAAAGTCATAATTAAGATAGTAATAACAGGTCCAAATAATATTTTTTTCTTCTTTTTTCTTTGTGACATAAATACCTCCTACAAAGATACTACACTTTTTAATTTTTTATTGAATTCTATTCTTGGAAGCATAATACTTCTTCCACATTTTAGACATTTAATTTTTATATCTGCTCCAATTCTTGTAATTTCCCATTTATTTTCACCACATGGATGCTGTTTCTTCATAACAACAATTGATCCTAATTTATATTCCTTTTCCATTATGCACCTCAATTTGTGGATATGGTATCTTAATATTTTCTTTATCAAATAAATTCTTAATTTCTTTCATTATTAATCTTTGTACTTCATATTGTTTATAAGACTCTGTTTCAGCCGTAATTCTAATAATTACAGCACTATCTGCAAGTTCATTTATACCAAGTACTTTAATATCACTTTTTAAAAATGGTATTCTTTTATTTTTCTTGATATCAATAAACAAATTATTTAATAATTTTTCTACTTTTTCATAGTCTTCCTCATATGCAACAGATACGTCAACAAGGGCAAATGATGACATTTGACTATAATTTATTACTTCTGAAATATTTCTATTTGATAAAATTTTAACCTCACCCGTATAACTTCTTATACGTGTTGTTTTAAGTCCAAGACCAATAACCTCTCCTTTAAAATCTCCAACACTTATTATATCACCTATACAATATTGATTTTCAAATATAATAGTCATTCCTGATATAAAATCTTTAAGCAAATCTTGAAGAGCAAGACCAACTACAAGTCCAAGTACACCAAGTGAAGCAATTAATGATTTAGTATCCACACCAAAAATATCTAAAATCATTAAAAGGGCAACTATTAAAATAAAATATTTAACAACATTATATACTAACGAATAAATAGTTTTTTGTTTATTAGAAATATTTTTTTTAATTTTAAAAAATCTTTTTAATAGTTTTTTACAAATTAAATTAAGTAAAAAAGATATAATAATAATCAATATAGGAGCAACAATCTCCTTAACTAGTATTTTATCAAGCATACTATTCACCTATATTAATTACTTCAAGTATTCTATTTAAATCAGCTGTATTACTAAATGATATTTCAATCTTATGATTTCTAACCTTAACTTTAGAATCAAGTTTTTCACTCATTAGTTCTTCAATATATTTATACTCATCATTAGAATCTTGTCTATTTATTTTTACTTTTTTTTCAATTGTTTTATCGCTAGTTATTTTTTCTATATCTCTAACTGGCATTTTCTTTTCAACTATTTCATTTGCCAGTTTTTTAATTTCTTCTTCATCAGATAATTTACTAAGTACCCTTGCATGTCCCATAGATATATCATTTGATACAACTAAATTTTGAACATCATCAGGTAATTTTAATAATCCTAGCATATTTGTAATATGGCTTCTACTTTTACCTACTTTTTTAGCAAGTTCTTCTTGTGTTAAATGTAAATTATTTAACATTAATTCATATGCTTTTGCCTCTTCCATCGCATTTAAATTTTCTCTTTGTAAATTTTCAAGAAGAGCTATTTCCATCATTTGTTCATCTGTAAAAGTTCTTATGATGGCTGGAATAGTTGTTTTACCTGCTAATTTACTTGCACGAACACGTCTTTCACCTGCAATTATTTCATAACCTTTTATGCTTTTTTTAATTATAACTGGTTGAAATACACCATGTTCTTTTATTGATTCTGCAAGTTCATTAAGTGCATTTTCATCAAATACTTTTCTTGGTTGATATGGATTTGGTCTTAATTCATCAAGATTTACTTCAATAATTTCTTCATTAGATGCAGAATCATAAATTTGTTTTTCAATACTTTCAACATCTAAATTTTCTGTATTAAAAAGTTGTTCCAATCCACGTCCTAATGCTCTTTTTTTATTATCCATTAGTTACCTCCATTTTCTTCTTTTGCGGCTCTTTCGTTTCTTTCTATAACTTCTTTAGCTAGATTTAGGTATGCTTCTGTCCCTCTGCTATGTGGGTCATACGCTAAAATAGGTTTCCCATGACTTGGTGCTTCAGATAAGCGAACAAGTCTAGGTATAATTGTATCATAAACTCTTTCTTTAAAATAACTCTTTATATCTTCAACTACTTCTAACCCAAGGTTGGTTCTATTATCAAGCATAGTTAAAAGAACGCCTTCTATATCAAGAGTTGGATTTAAACTCTTTTGAGCAAGCATTATTGTACTAAGTAGTTGCATTATTCCTTCCAACGCAAAAAATTCACATTGTACTGGAATTATTACTGAATCTGATGCTGTTAAAGCATTTGTAGTTAATACTCCAAGTGATGGTGGACAATCAATGATCACAAAATCAAACATATCACGAGCTTGATCTAAATATTTTTTTAGCTGACCACCCTTTACAAATCCAGGTTCATTTCTACTTTTTTCCATTAATTCTATATCAGCACCTGCTAAATTAATAGTTGCAGGAAGTACATAAAGATTTTTAAATTTAGTCTTAATCATAACTTCTTTTAATGTAGCATTATCTATCAATAAATCATATACACTTTTACTAATATCTGCCTTGTTTATACCAATTCCTGTTGTTGTATTACCTTGTGGATCTAAATCTACTAATAATACTTTCTTTTTTAATACTCCAAGTGAGGCTGCCAAATTAATGCTAGAAGTAGTTTTACCAACTCCACCCTTTTGATTTACTAATGAAATAATTTTTCCCATACAACATTCACTCCTAATTTTCTATCTATATTATATAATATCATATTTTGAGATATAAATCTATTAATTTTTTATTTCATCTATAATTTTAAAAAAGGAAGAAATTAATTTTTCTCCCTTTACTAATTATAAATTGTTTTATTAAATTCTATAATTTAACAATTAGATTATTTTTTTAAGCATTTTGTTTTTTCTTTTGAATCATTCTCTTCCGCTTCTGCTTTATTTCTTCTATTATACAATTCAACTAATTTTTTGTTTTCTTTTACTTGCACACGTAATGATGCAACTGTCATTACTGATATAAATGCTAATCCAACAATAGAACCAATATTATCTAAAGAAGCAAGCGCATAACCACCAAGCGATGCACCAAGCGTAGTAACAGAAGTTGCAACGCTAAACTTCATAAGACACCTGCTAAACTCAACACTTTCCTGAGCCTTTTTTTGCTCTAATTCATTAATTGGTTCTTCAACACTTGTAATCTTATATTTTTTTTCCATTTTATTTCCACCATCTTTTTATGGCACATACTCTATCATAAAATTTTCATCTTGTCAATACTTTTATTTTTTGTATAATAAAAGCATGAATTTTAAAAACTCATGCACTTATCATATTTTTTACCAATTCTCTATTTATTGTAAATTTATTCTATTAAATTCTATAATTTAACAATTAGATTATTTTTTTAAGCATTTTGTTTTTTCTTTTGAATCATTCTCTTCTGCTTCATCTTCTTTTGTTTCTCTCTCATCATATAAATTAAATAAATCTTGTGATGCTTGATCATTTAAACCTGAACATATCATTGATATTCCAAAGAAAAAAGCTGCAGCAATATAAAAATTTTGATTCTCCGTAAAAGCAGCAGTAATAATAGAATCTGCCATCACTACGCTAGAAATTAGAGTAAATGAAGATGTAAGAGATAATTTTATAAGTGTCTTTGCAAATTTCTTACTCTCTTTAGCCCTTTTTTCTTCTAACTCATTAACTGGTTCTTCAACACCTGTAATCTTATATTTCTTTTCCATTTTATTTTCCCCCTCTTTTTATGTCACATACTCTATCATAAAATTTTCATTTTGTCAATGCTTTTATTATAAAAATAAAAGCTTTTATAAAAAAATAAAAGCATGAATTTTAAAAACTCATGCACTTGTCATATTTTTTACTAATTTTTTATTTATTGTGAAATTGCTTTATTAAATTCTATAATTAATTGACCAAATAAATTAGTATCACTAACAACTGTTATTTCATCATTTTCTATTTCACCAATAATAAAATCTTTATAGTCATCTAATCCTGATAAATAAACATATTTTTTACCTTCAAACATTATTGAACTAACAAAAACATATTTTTTATTATTACCAAGAGTAACAATTAAATCTTTTTCTTTATTCATTTTGTTTTTCCTTCCATATCATTTTTATTTTCATCTTCTTCTACTTCATCTTCTTTTGTTTCTCTTTTATTATACATATCAATTAAAGTACCTGCATGAAAAGTTGTACATAGTGTAGATAGCGATGCCATTATACCCAAAAATATTGCAGCAGCACGCATATTAGAATTATTCAACATTGAATTAAACAATATAGTATTACCAGATGAAACAACTGTTGCTAGAAGTGTCATTACAAACTTTTTATTCTCCTTAACTCTTTTTTTTAATAATTCATTAGATGGTTCTTCTATACTTTTAACTTTATATTTTTCATCCATAAAATCAACTCCCTACATACATAATAACATAATCTAAACAAAAAAGGAAGAAATTTATTTTTCTTCCAATTCTTTAATTAATTCTTCTTTAGTCATTTTTGAATAACCTTTAATTTCTTTTTCTTTAGCCATTTCACGAAGTTCAGTTAAAGTAAGATCTTCTAAAGATAATTCTTTTATTTCTTCTTTTTCAACTTCTTCATCAGGCATATGTCCATGTTCAACTAAATAATCAATTTGTTCTTTTGTAATTGTTTCTCTTTCAAGAAGAGTATTTGCGATTAAATCTAATAAATCTTTATTTTCAGAAATAATTTTTTGTGTTACTTTATAACATTCATCAATTATTTTACGCATCTCTTCATCAATCTCAAAAGCAACTTGACTAGAGAATATTTGACGTTTATTGTAATCTCTTCCTAAGAAAACACTACCTTCTTGTTGTTCAAATTGAACAGGTCCAAGTGAACTCATACCATATTCTGTTACCATAGCGCGAGCAATTTTAGTTGCTTTTTCAAAGTCATTATGTGCTCCTGTTGTTACCTCATGGAACATAAATTCTTCAGCAACTCTACCACCTAATAGTCCACTAATTGTTTGTAGCAATTCTGTTTTAGTTTGTAAATATGTTTCTTCTTTTGGAAGCATTAAATTATAGCCACCAGCCATTCCTCTTGGAATGATAGTGATTTTTTGAACATCATTTGCTCCCTCAAGTTTTAAGCCAACAACAGCATGACCAGCTTCATGATAAGCAACTGTTCTCTTTTCTTTTTCAGTATATTTATGACTCTTTTTAGCAGGACCCATTAATACTCTATCATGAGCTTCATCAAGTTCGGCCATAGTAATAACTTCTTTACCTCTTCTAACAGCAAGTAAGGCAGCTTCATTAAGTAAGTTTTCTAGGTCTGCTCCACTAAATCCTACTGTTCTTTTAGCAATATTTTCAAGGGTAATTCCTTTAGCAAACTTTTTATTTCTAGCATGTACTTCAAGTATTTCTTTACGACCATTTTGGTCAGGTAAATTAACTTGTACTTGACGGTCAAAACGTCCTGGTCTAAGTAAGGCTGGGTCTAGAACGTCTGGTCTATTAGTTGCAGCAATAATTATGATTCCCTCATTAGCACCAAAACCATCCATTTCTGTTAATAATTGATTTAGGGTTTGTTCACGTTCATCGTGTCCTCCACCAAGACCTGCGCCTCTTTGACGTCCAACAGCATCTATTTCATCAATAAATATTAAACAAGGTGCATTATGTTTTGCTTGTTTGAACATGTCTCTTACACGACTTGCTCCAACACCAACAAATAACTCAACGAAGTCTGAACCACTTATAAAATAGAACGGAACATTTGCTTCACCAGCAACAGCTCTTGCAAGAAGTGTTTTACCTGTTCCTGGAGGACCAACTAACAATACTCCCTTTGGAATTCTTGCACCAAGTTTTTGAAATTTCTTTGGATTTTTCAAGAAATCAATTAATTCTTGAACTTCTTCTTTTTCCTCAGTTAATCCAGCAACATCTTTAAATGTTACTTTCTTACTATCTTCACTTAAACGAGCACGTGATTTTCCAAAATCCATAGATTTATTGGCTGTACCCATTTGTCTTGTTATAAAGAAGAAGGCAAAACCAATAAGTAGTACCATTGGTAATACATTTATAACAAATAGTAAAAAGGTACTTGATTCTGGATCAGTTGATGTATTAATAACAAATGCATAATTGTCACTTGCTGTTAATACTTGTGTCATTACTTCTTCAGCAAGTGGTGCTCTAAAGAAGAATGATTCATTTTCTTCATATCCCTTTAGTTTTCCTTTTATTTCATATACACTTGCTCTACTTCTTGGTGTTATAGTTACTTCTGTAACTTTACCTTCAGCAACATCCTTCATAAATTCATCATATGTAATAACATTTACTTTGCTATTCATAGAATTTAAGAAGAACATTACACCTATAAGTATAAGAAATAAAAACAAGTATGGTAATAATCCTCTTTTGATGTTTTTCTTATTCATAAATTCCTCCCTAATAATACTTTAGTATTATATCATACTTTTCATCTTTTGTTTTGTCAAATTTCGATTTTTTCAAATCTGGTATCCAAACTATAGTTCCTGCTGAATCTACAACAACAGGCCATGTATCACGTTCTGACATTGGTATTTTATCATCAATAAATATGTCATTAACTTTTTTTCTACCAAGCATTCCCTTAACACTTATTTTATCACCGTTATTTCTGTTTCTTACAATAAGTGGCAATTTAAGTTCTGATGATAAAAGTCTACATACACTATTATTTGTAATAGAACTTCTTTTTACTACTTCTATATTTTTACCATTTGGTAGATTAGCAAACTCATTTAGTTCAATTTCATATTCATTTGTACCCTGTTCTTCTTTAACAAGTGTACATACATTATACTCTTTCAATGCTATTACATTATTAGGTAAATGTATTTGTAAATTAGCCTTTTTAGACATAATTAAATTATATAAAAGTTCAGCATGTTTATCTGTAACAAGCATTAAGTCATCTTGATAGATATGCTCCAATATATAATATATTATTTTCATTTGGATAACATGATCTTCCTTAGAGAACTCTTCTATATTTAGAACATTCTGTGGATATATTTTTTTAATTTTTTTCGATACCACTTTATCAATATAATCACTATATTCTATTAATGTCTTACTAAATTTATAGAATTTTTGATGTACATTTGGATCTTCCTTTTTAAATTCTGGAACTATATATTTTCTAAATCTATTTCTTGTATACACATCTTTCTCATTTGACTTATCTAACACAAAAGGAATTTTGTTCCTTTTATCATAATCATATAAGTCTTTTTTAGTTACGTCAATTAATGGTCTTAAAATTACATAATTTCCCATATTAACAATTTTTCCAAAACCACTGTATCCTCTTAAAGTAGACCCTCTTACAATACGCATTAATATTGTTTCCATTAAATCATCACCATGATGAGCTGTAAATAAATATCTTGCTTTATATTTTTTTAATAGTTCTCCAAAGTATGTATATCTTTTACTACGTGCTTCATTATGAAAATTATCATCACCATAATCTTCAATTTTCATAAATTCAAATATAACACTATTCTTATGGCAATAATTTTCAACAAATATTTTTTCTTCACTACTTTCGGCTCTCACATTATGATTTACATGAGCACATACTATTCTAATATCTAACTCTTTTCTAACTTCCATTAATAAGTGTAGTAATGCCATTGAGTCTGGTCCACCTGATACACCAACAACAACTGTTTCCCCATAATGTAAATCAATATTATTTTTAATAAAATTTATTACTTTATCCATAAATATTCCTTCTTTTCTTTTACCACTTAATCTCTTCCTCACCATATTGCTTTAAAAAAGCATTACATTTAGAAAAAGGTTTACTCCCAAAAAATCCCCGAGATGCAGATAATGGTGATGGATGAGCACTTTCAATAATTAAATGCCTTTTATTGGTTATTAATTCTTTTTTAGATCTAGCATATGAACCCCATAGTATAAAAACTACTGGCTTTTCTCTATCATTTAAATACTTAATAATATTATCAGTAAATATTTCCCAACCTCTACTTTTATGAGATAGTGGTTTATCTTTTATAACTGTCATAATAGAGTTAAGTAATAATACCCCTTGTTTTGCCCAATCGCTAAGATTATTATTAGTTCTCTTTACGCCTAAATCACTATATAATTCTTTAAAGATATTGTCAAGTGAGGGTGGTCTTCTTACACCTTCTAATACCGAAAAAGATAATCCATGAGCCTCATTTTCACCATGATAAGGATCTTGTCCTAAAATAACAACCTTAACATCATCATAATCTGTATATCTTAAAGCATTAAATATGTTTTCATATCTAGGATATACTATTTTTGTTTGGTATTCTCCTTTGACAAATAAACCAAGTTTCTTAAAATATTCACTATTATATTCATTTTTAAGGACTATATCCCAACTTTTGTTTATCAACTATCATCACAACCTACATATTATTTTAACATAACTTAACCATTTTTGACAACGATAATACTGTAAATAAAAAAAGAAATGCTTATTTCTTCAAACTTTTATCTAAACTTGTTTTTATATCATATCTTAGCTTAAGTAAACCATATATATTTATAATAGCCAAAAAAGCAATTAAAAAATCTACTATAACCCATAGAGTTTTAGATGACATAATTGATCCTAAAAAAAGAATTATTATTGTTAAAATCTTTAACATAAATAAAAGTGTTTTATGTGGTTTTTCAAAAAAGTATTTTAGAGATGTCTCTCCATAATAATAACCCGTTATAACCGTAGAAAAAGAAAATAGAATAATAGAAATAAGCATTATAAATAAACCTATATTACCTAAATAATCTTTAAATATATTTTGTACTATTTCAATACCATTTACATTTACATAATTTATATTATTTAAGTCAATAAGCATTACAACAAAGGCTGTAAATGTACAAATAAGCATAGATACATATATACCTATTACTTGTATATATCCTTGCTTTACAGAATCATTATCACTCGTTGCCGAAGAAGCAATACTACCTGTTCCTAATCCTGCTTCATTAGAAAAAATTCCACGCTGCAATCCTATAATAAAAGTTGGAATAAAGCCACTAAAAAAAGATTTAAAATTGAATGCGGATACTACAATTTTTTCTAAAATATCTGGTAAATAGTTAATATTCATACATAAAATAATTAGACATGATAATAAATATAAAATAGCCATAAATGGGATCATTTTGCCACTTACCATAAGTATTTTTTTGATACCACCAAAAATGATAAAACAAGTTATTATACATATAATAATTCCGATAATATATGGTTCTATTATAATAACCTCATTTACTGATCTTGTTATTGTATTAGATTGTATACTGATAAAACCTCCAACATAACTAATTAAAATAATAATTGCATAAATACTTCCAAATAATTTATTATGACAGCCATATTTTAAATAATAACTAGGTCCCCCTTTATATACACCATCTACTTCTTTTTGTTTATAAAGATTTCCAAGTACTGTTTCACTAAAAGTATTTGAGGCCGTTAAAAAAGACATAATCCACATCCAAAAAATAGTACCTGGTCCACCTAAATATATAGCAAGAGCAATACCAGCAATACTACCTACCCCTATTCTGCCACCTAGGGATAGCATTAATGTTTGTATAGGGCTTATACCATTATTTTTATGCTTATTTTGAAATAAACTTTTAAACATTTTTTTAAACTTAAATTGAACAAAATCTAATTTATATGTAAAGTAAATACTTGATATTAATATTAAAGTAGTTGCGACTGCCCAAACTATATTATTAATTATTGTAAACATATGATCACCAAAAAACATTTTAAAACTTATTTGTGTCTTAAAATGTCTTTTTTTATAAATTATTAGATATTTCTATAAATACATCTATTGGTATTTGTTCAGCTCTTGATTGAAGAGAAAAACCATTTTTTTCTAATATTAAACTTACTTTATCTAAATCATAATCTTTTAAATTATTTCTTAATGTTTTTCTTTTTTGTGTAAAACTTTTCTTTATTAATTCAAAAAACTTTTCTTCATTTATGACATTATATTTACTAGTCTTTTTATCCATTTCAATAACAATACTGTCTACATTAGGTTTAGGCATAAATACATGTCTACTTACATCCATTATTTTCTTAATATCAAAGTAATAATTTAGGAAAATAGACAAAGAGTTATAATCTTTAGATCCTTCTTTAGCCTTAAATCTATCCCCGACCTCTTTTTGTACCATAATAATTATTTTATCAACATTTATTTTATCTTCAATAAATTTCATAATAATTGGTGTAGTAATATAATATGGTAAATTAGCAACAACATATATTTTATTATAGTTAAATTCTTTAATTTTTTCCTTTACATTTGCCTTTAAGAAATCTTCAAAAATAATAGATACATTATCATTATTTTCAAGTACCTTATCAAGAATAGGTTTTAATGTCTTATCTACCTCGTAGCAAAGAACATAACCAGCCTTTTTTACTAAAGCAGTTGTAAGTGATCCAGCACCTGGACCTATTTCAATTACAAGAGTATCTTTATCAATATCGGCTTTTGATATTATACCATTTATGATATTCTCATCAATAATAAAATTTTGTCCATATTTCTTTTTAAAATCAAAATTAAATTCATCTTTTATTTGTTTTATTTCTTTTAGTTGCATACGCTTTCACCTATTCCATACTGTTCTAAACTATTTTTTGTTGTTATTTTAATAACATCTTCTTCACGCATATTTTTAAGTTCGGCAATTTTTTTAGCAACCAAATAAACATTTTTAGGTTCATTTTTAGTTCCACGTAAAGGTTCTGGTGCAAGATATGGACTATCTGTTTCAAGCACAATATTGTGTAAATCAATGTCTTGAATTACTTCTTTGACCTTACGACTATTTTTAAAAGTTACCACTCCACCAATACCTAGTTTACATCCTTTTTCAATAAATCTTTTAGCCATCTCCAAACTTTCAGAAAAACAATGAATTGTTATTTTATTGTTAAAAGCTTTTGTTTCTTCTAAAATATTATATGTATCGTTAATTGAATCCCTTGTATGAATAATTATTGGCATATGATATTTTTTAGCAAGTTCTACTTGTTTTATCATTAATTCTTTCTGACTATCTTTATTGTAACCTTCATAATGGTAATCAAGACCAAATTCTCCAATACCAACAATCTTAGAATTACCTAAATTTTTTTCAATATACCTTAAATCTTCATCTTTATAAGTATCGGCATATTCAGGATGAATACCAAGTGTTCCATAAATATTATCATGAGTGTTAACTATATTTACAACTTCTTTATTTGTTTTATTATCAACACCACTTATAATCATAATATTTCCTTCAAAATTTTTGATTACTTGTTCTATATCATCATAATCTGCAAGCCCTAAATGGCAATGTGTATCTATGATCATAACTTATTTCACCTCTACTTTATAACCATCTTGCTTTAATAAATTGGCAATTCCATTATCACCAATAATATGTGCAAGCCCAACTGTGCAAAAAATATTTTTATCCTGTGCAAAATATTCTTCTAATAATTTTGTCATCTTTTCATTTCGAACAGTAATTAAAGCATTATTATATATTTTATCATATTCATTCATTTCTTCATCACTAAATAGTAAATTTTCTAAATCTTCTTTATTTCCTTTTTTATAAAGTTCATATAAATCTTTCATTTGATTTAAAGATGCATCATAATTATTGACACTCTCTTCAAGTAAATATACTTGCATAGGAATATCAAAACTAGATAATATACCATATTGATAATTAGCTGATTCTAATTCAATTATTTCTTTTTTATCTTCTTTGGCTTTATTTAAAAAATACATATCAATTCCCTTTTGTTCATCTAAGTCTGAATTATTTATTACAGCATTTTCAACTAAACTCATCCAAATTATAGGTTTATATCGATCATATAGACTGCTGTATAAATCAGCATCTTCTAATATTACCTGTACTTTTTTATATAAATCATCAGATATATCATCTTTAATTGATTTATTATTACTATACATAAATGGTAATATTCCACTTATTTGGCTTGACATATCATTCATATATTCAATTAAATCAAATTCAGTGGCAACATAATCACTATCTTGATAAGCATTTATTATTTTATCAGATAATGGATACATTGTATCATCTGCGGCATGAATAGATCCAAATAAATATAGTTTACTATTATATCCATCTTTAGTTACTTCAATTAATAAAGGTGTAGTGCTTTGTTCTTCTAATTCTTTTTTCTTTGAACAACCACTAAATATTAAACAAAAACAAAGTATAAGTAATAAATATTTAACTTTTTTCATATTTGTCCTTCTTTCATAACGATTATATCAAAAAAAACAAAAAAATTATACCAAAAGTATAATCCTAGATGTTTTTCATCATTTTATAACGAATTAAATATGTTATTATAGCGACAATATACATTGCATCAAATATTTTAAAATCTAGTACAGCACTACCTATTATTAGTAACAAAATTGTTGCAAAAGTGGCAATAACAATTTTGTTTGCATGCTTATCTAACATAAAAATCTCCTCTTCTTTTATTCTTTAACAACAATATAATTGTATCATAAAATCCTTAATAAACCTAATAAAAGCGAGCCTTATTTTTCGACATTTTACACAATTTTACAAAAAAAGAAATTACTTTCTATTTTCAGCAATTTCTTTCAATTTTTCTTCTTTATCAATACGCATAAATATTGGTTCTGGATTACTTAATTTAATACCAAAATCCATACCTGTATAATCTTTTAATGTTTCATATCCATTATTGCTTGTATTTAATTGTTTAAATATTAAATTAGCAGTATCAGGTAAAAATGCTTGTAAAAGAACAGCACCATGTCTAATAGATTCTAATAGATTATAAATAACCGTTTTTAATCTATCTTTTTGTGTTTCATCTTTAGCAAGTACCCATGGCATTGTATCGTCTATATATTTATTACTTTTTCTAAATATTTCAAATAGTTCATCAATAGCATCTGCAATACGATAATTATTCATTTTTTCTTCTATTTTTTCTGGTGTACTTAAAACACAATTTCTTAATTCTCTATCAATATCAAGGATTTCACCTGGCTCTTCTACAACACCATCAAAGTATTTATGAGCCATACTTATTGTTCTATTAACTAAATTACCTAAAATGTTTGCTAAATCAGAATTAACTTTGTCAATTAAAAGATCATATGTAAATGTACCATCACTTGAAAAAGGTATTTCATGAAGCATATAATATCTAACAGCATCTACACCAAATATGCTAACCAAATCATCAGCATAAACAATATTTCCTTTTGATTTACTCATCTTATCATTACCAAATAATAACCATGGATGAGCAAATATTTTCTTAGGAAGCGGTAAATCTAAAGCCATTAATATAATAGGCCAGTATATAGCATGAAAGCGTAATATATCTTTTCCTATTAAATGTACATCAGCAGGCCAATATTTTGAAAAATCCTTGTTATTAGAAATTGGATCATAACCTAAGAAAGTAATATAGTTTGTAAGAGCATCTAGCCATACATATATAACATGTTTATTATCAAATGATACAGGGATACCCCAATCAAATGATGTTCTTGATATACATAAATCTTGTAAACCTGGTTTAATAAAATTGTTGACTATTTCATTTTTTCTTGATTCAGGCTCTATAAAATCAGGATGTTCATCCATGTATTTTACTAATCTATCAGCATAATTACTTAATTTTAAGAAATATGCCTCTTCGGATGATTTTACAACTTCACGACCACAATCAGGACAACATCCATTTACTAGTTGTGATTCTGTCCAAAAAGATTCACATGGAATACAATATAATCCTTCATATGATCCTTTATAGATATCTCCCTGTTCATATAATTTATTAAATATTTTTGATACTACCTCTTCATGTAAAGGATTAGTCGTTCTTACAAACTTATCATAACTTACATTCATTACATCCCAAATATGTCTTACTTCTAAAGCCACTTCATCAACATATTCTTGTGGTTGTAAACCCTTATCTATAGCCTTTTTTTGTATTTTTTCACCATGTTCATCTGTACCTGTTTGAAAATATACATCATATCCTGTTAATCTTTTGTATCTTGCAATAGCGTCTGCTAAAACAATTTCATATGTATTTCCAATATGTGGTTTTGCTGACGCATATGCGATTGATGTTGAAATATAAAAATTCTTTTCCATTTTATTCCTCCTAATTTGTACTACCAAAACCTGAAATTCTTTCATTGTTATTTAACTTATCATCTGATGTAAGTAAATACTTTGTAAAAATTCCTTGGATCGTTCTATCGCCTTTCTTAAAAGTAATTTCTTTATCGCCATGATTTTGAATACTATACCAAATATGTCCCTCATTATCTTTATTGTTATAGTAGTCACTATCAATTATCCCTACTTGATTAGTAAGCCTAATGTTATATTTAAAACCTAAACTACTTCTTACATATAACTGTAACATTTCATCACTTTCCATTTTAGCCTTTATACCCGTTGGTATTTTTTTTATTTCACCTGGTTTAATAGTAAATTCCTCTATACATGTAAAATCATATCCAGCACTATTTTTAGTTGCACGGCTTGGTATATTATATGATTTATAAAGACTGATATCATCTTTTATATCTTTTTTAAATTGTTCATAACTTATCTTTTCAAAATATCTATCCATAATGCCTCCTAAAACAAAAAAACATCCTCATATAAGGACGTTTAAAACGCGGTACCACCTTAATTTATAGTTTAAAACTATATCTCTTTCGTTTAACGCACTTTACCTTACGTTCTAACCTACATATCGATTAGACTACAATCCGAAACCATTTATTTTATGTCTTTATTATTTGCTTTCACCACGTGCAAATTCTCTTTGAATAAGATACATAAAACTCTTTTCTTCACTGTATTTATTAACCGTACTATACCATAATTACTCTAATTATTCAATATAATTTGCTAAAAAGGATGAAAAAGTGTCAATTATTTGTACATTTTCTTTAGTAATTTCTTCATCTAAAGAGAATATTATTAAAGCACCATATATATCTCCATTTTGTTTGATTAAACTAATAACTTTATACATATCATCTTCTTTATTAGAAATTAATTCTGTCATTTCTTTTTGATTCTCACTATTAATATTTTTGCCATCATTTAATATATTTTGTAAGTATTTACTTATATATTTATTTACATATTCTTTTTTATTATTACCACTGTATGATACAACACTATCACTGTCTATTATCATTGTATTTAGTTTAGTTACTTTATTTATAGAATTAGTTACATAATCAGCAACCTCATTTATATTTTTTAATGATGAAAATTTTTTTAAAATTATATTAGAATTTTCATCCATATATATCTCAATATTTTCTCCTTCTCTTATTCTTAAATTTTTTCTAAGTTCTTTTGGTATAACAATTCTACCAAGTTCATCAATTCTTCTAACTACACCAGTTGCTTTCATTATATTCCTCACTTTCTAATAAATATTTTGTTTTAAAATAATTAATTTATACTAAAATTTAACAATTTTTATGTTATAATAACTTTGTATTATTTTAAGGAGGAATTATTGTGGAAAAAACATATATTTTTGGTCATAAAAACCCTGATACTGATAGTGTTACTGCATCAATTGCTTTTTCATATTTAAAAAATCAATTAAAAGAAAATACAGTTCCTATGGTACTTGGTGAAATAAATAAAGAAACAAAATATGTTTTAGATTATTTTGGTGTTAAACAACCTGAATTTTTAAATGATGTTAAATTACAAATAAAAGATATTAAATATAAAAAAGGTATTTATTTTGAAGAAAATGAGTCTATTTATAATACCTACTATTATATGATGGATCAAAATTTAAGCACTATTCCTATTGTTGATAAAGATAAAAAAATGCTTGGTATCGTTTCTATGAAAGATATTGCTAAAAATCAACTTAGTAATAGTACAGATAAATTAAATACATCTTTTAACAATATTGTTGAAACACTAAATGGTAAAGAAATTTTAAAGTTTGATGATGAAATAAAAGGAAATATTAATGTTGCATTGCTTAGAAGTACAACATTTATTCAAAATATTAAATTGGATAATGATAGCATTTTAATTGTTGGTGATAGACATAGTATCATTGAATATGCTATCAACTGTGGTGTTAAATTAATTATTATTACTAAAGATGGTGATATTAAGTCTTCTCATTTAGAAATTGCTAAAGAGAAAGGCATTAATGTTATTCAAACGAGATTAGATACTTATAAAGTTGTTAAATTAATTAATCTTTGTAATTATGTAAAAACAATTACACTTACTAAAAATGTGTTCTGTTTTGATGAGAATGATACAGTTAATAACTTTATTGATTTTGCTAATAAAACAAAATATACAAACTATCCAATAATTAATAAACAAAATGAATGTTTAGGATTACTTAGACTTGCTGATTTAGCTGATAAAAATAAAAAGAAAGTTATATTAGTAGATCATAATTCTAAAGAACAAACTGTTGATGGTATTGATGAAGCGGAAATTTTAGAAATTGTAGATCATCATAACATTGGATCTATTGGTACAACAAGTCCAATCTCATTTAGAAATATGCCTGTTGGTAGTACAAATACTATTCTTTATACAATATTTAAAGAAAATAATATTGATATTCCAAAAGATATTGCTGGATTAATGTTATCAGGAATTATATCTGATACCCTTATACTTATGTCTCCAACAACAACAAAATTAGATAAAGAGATTGTTAAAGATTTAGCTAAAATTGCTGGTGTAAATTATAGTGAATATGGAATGAATATGTTTAAAGCTGGATCATCTCTTGAAGGCATGAGTAAAACTGATGTTCTTTACAATGACTTTAAGAAATTTACAACAAATAGTGGAAAACTTGGTATTGGTCAAATATTTACTATGGATATTGATTGTATTAAAAATGAACTTGATGAATATGTAAATATGTTAGATGAAGTTTGTAAAAATGAAGATTATAAAACAATTGCTTTATTTGTAACAGATATTATCAATAATGGATCATATGTTATATTTAACACAAGTAGTAAAGATCTTGTACAATCTGCATTTAACTTAAAAGATGGTAAAGAATGTTCATATATTGCTGGATGTGTATCTAGGAAGAAACAAATGTTACCAAATTTACTTAATGAATTAGAAAAATAAAACTGAGAAATTAATCTCAGTTTTTTGTTAAACTATTTTTAATTAATAGCATTAAATCAACTAAATAGTATATAAAATGTTTATCTAAATTATTTAAATCCATAATTATGATTAAATTATTATCACTTACTTTAAAGCGAATATTTTTAGTAATCTTTTGGCTTTCCATAAATAAATTACTATAATTTAACATCATACTTATATCTTCAGGTAAGGTAATTTCAATAAATTTATTATTTTGTTTAATATTTTTAATTTCAAAGGCTTTTGATAATTTTTCAAACCATTCGCTAAACATATATATATTTAAACTTTCTGGTACTTTACCAAACCTATCTTCTAATTCTTGTTTTACTTTATTTAAAGTTTCATAAGAATCGATTGTATTAATTTTCTTATGTATTTCTATCTTTAATTCAGGGTCATTTACATAATCATCAGGTATATACGTTTCTATATCTAACAATGGTTGTTCATCCGTTGGAATATTTCTTTTAATTTCTTTACCTTTTAATTTATCTATTTCATCTTGGAGCATATTCATAAACATTTCAATACCAACAGAAGCAACAAATCCTGCTTGTTGTGCACCTAGTATATCACCTGCTCCCCTTATTGACAAATCTCTCATAGCGATAGAAAGTCCACTACCAAGTTCTGTAAAGTCTTTAATAGCATTTAATCTTTTAGTTGCAACATCACTTAATATTTTAGATTTATTATACATTAAGTAACAGTATGCAATTTTATCACTACGGCCTACTCTTCCTCTTATTTGATATAATTGCGATAGTCCATATTTATCCGCATCATATATTATTAAAGTATTTACAGATGGTATGTCAATTCCAGTTTCAATAATAGTTGTACATAACAATATATCATATTCTTTATTTAAGAATTTTATCATAACATTTTCAAGAATATCCTTATCCATCTGACCATGAATATATACTATCCTTGCTTCTGGTACTAATTTTTGTATTTCAGCTTGTTTTCTATCCATTTCACTTACGTTATTATATAAAATAAATACTTGTCCGTTTCGTGACATCTCCTTATATATAGCGTCTTTTATAATTTGTGTATTTTCGGCTAAAACATAGGTTTGTATAGGAAATCTATTAACAGGAGGAGTTTCAATTAACGATAATCCTCTAATTCCTGATAAAGACATTTGTAATGTTCTTGGAATTGGTGTTGCAGATAAAGTTAAAACATCAATATTCTTTTTATATTCTTTAATTTTTTCCTTATGCTTTACACCGAATCTTTGTTCCTCATCTATAACAAGCAAACCTAAATCTTTAAATTCAATATTTTTACCTAATATTTTATGTGTACCAATAAGTAGGTCTATTTTGCCTAATTTTAAATCATTGATTATCTCCTTTGTTTTAGTATAACTTACAAAACGATTTAAGAGAGCAATATTAACAGGAAATGATTTGAATCTTTCTAATGCATTTTTATAATGTTGGTCTGACAAAATAGTCGTTGGGCATAAAATAGCTGCTTGTTTATTAGAAAGAATAGCTTTAAATATGGCTCTAAATGCTACCTCTGTTTTACCAAAACCAACATCACCACATAATAATCGATCCATAGGAGCATCTTTTTCCATATCATTTTTAATGTCACGTACGGCTTTTAATTGATCTGGCGTTTCTTCAAATGGAAATTCACTTTCAAATAAAATTTGATTTTCGTCATCTTTAGCAAATTTAAAACCTTTACTTGCTTCCCTTTGGGCATAAAGAGCAAGTAATTCATGAGCCATCTCTTCAACCTTAGCCTTTACTTTTAATTTTGTTTTGCTCCAATCACTTGAACCTAATTTATTTAATTTAGGTACCATAGCATCACTATTGGAATATTTGCTTATTATATCTATTTTTTCAACAGGTACATATAGTTTGTCACCATCACTATATTCTAATAAAATATAATCCTTTTTTAAGCCACCTTTTTCAAGCGATTTTATACCTAAGTATCTACCAATTCCATGCGATATGTGGACAATATAATCGCCTACTTCTAATTTTGATATATCACGTATTTTAGTTCCAACTTTAAAGTTAGTTTTATATACATAATTATTATTTTTTCTATTAAATATTTCTTGTTCGGAAATAACAACATAGTTATTAAATTTAAAACCTTTATTAATTTTCTTTACAACTAGATTTACAACATTTGGATATAATTCATCTAATTTTGTAAAAACAAATTTAACATCTGGAATACTATCATTTATTTTATTAAGTGTATATTTATTACTTGCACATATTGTAACAATATTATTGGATAAATATTTGTTTAATTCTTTTGATATATTATTTGGATTTGATGAATTTATTTCTATATTTGAACAATTATATACATATGCATTATCTTCATCAATATCTGTAAAATTAATATAATTATTATTTATTAATTCATCTAAGTTAAACATATGCTTAATTTGATTACCATCAAATTGAACATTATTATAACTTGTTATTTCTTCAAAGAGATTTCGATATGATAGAGTTATTTCTGTTAAATTATTATATATAATAAAGGGATTATACATATATTCTAATAGATTGCATACGTTTGTGTATTTTGGTAAATTATATTGATTTTTATCTATTTCTTCATCAATTTGATAATTAATTGGTAACAAAAACTCACTATTAGGATAAATAGTTATCTCATTTAATTTTTCAATTGTAAGTTGTGTATCAACATTAAATGTCTTTATAGAATCTATTTCATTATCCCAAAATTCAAATCTAATTGGATAAACATTACCATTTGGGAAAATATCTAATACATATCCTCTTACAGCATATTCACCTGTTTTATTAACAGTTGTTTCTCTTTTATAACCTAGTTTATCAAAAAGATTAATTAAATCTTTTATTTCTATAACATCAGATACTTTATATTTTAAAATATTTTGACTAAATATTTCTTTGGAAGGCAAAAATCTTAAATATCCCATTAAATTAGTTACAACAATACTATTTTGTTCTTTTAATAAATTATTTAATGTTTCTAACCTAGTATTTTGTAGTTCTGGAGAACTTGCTACAGCAACACTTGTTAAAAAGTCATCCATAGGAAACATGTATACTTTATTAGTATAATTTAAAAGAAATTGATACATCATATTGGCTTCATACAAAGAATTACACACTAAAAGAATAGATTCATTATTTTTAATAAATCTATTATATATGTACAAAGATTTTAGTTCTTCATTCAATCCTACTTGATTTATATTTTTATAATCAAATTCATTAGATAAAAAATCCATATTTTCTCCTTTTAGTTATATGTTGCCATTATTTCATCAAACTTTTTTGTCAAAAAATCGTCTATAATATTTCTAGTCGTTGGAAAGATACTGTTAATAATTTTTGTCTCATTACTGTCAAGATTACTTAATACATAATCCACTATATTTTTACCTGTTTTATTTTGAATACCAATTCTTAAGCGTTTATATTCACTTGTATGCAAATGTAATTCAATATTTTTAAGTCCATTATGACCTCCTGAACTACCCTTTGGTCTAAGCCTAATCTTACCCGTATCAAGAGCAAGATCATCACTTATTATTAAGATATCATTTACATCTATATTATAATATCTAGCAAATGCAGCAACTACTTCACCTGATAAATTCATATATTTAAGTGGTTTTAATAAAATTATTTTTTCATTATTTTTTCTAAATTCAAGATACATACCATTAAGCATTGTTTTACTAAATTTTTCTCCAATATATTTGGCATAATCATCAATTACCATGAAGCCAATATTATGATGAGTATGTTCATATTCTTTACCTGGATTTCCAAGACCAACTATCAATTTTGTCATAATTACCTCTCACTCTTCTTATGATATTCATTATATACATCACTTTTAGTCATTTTTCTTTCTTTAGCAACTAATTTTGTGGCTTCTTTTACATCAAATCCTTCTTTAATATATAAATTAACATGTTCAATAATTGAAAGATTATCATATGTTTTTTCTTCGTAATTGCCATCAATGACAATAACAAACTCTCCCTTTGCATCTTTAACTTGTTCTCTGATATTTTCTAATGTATCACGATAAATCTCTTCAAACTTTTTACTTATTTCCCGGGAAATACAAATTTTCCTATTTCCAAGGACATCATACATATCATCAAGTGTTTCTAGTAAACGATGTGGAGCCTCATAAAAAATTAATGTATATGGATAATTTTTTAAATCTTCCAACTCTTTTTTTCGTTTACTTGATTTATTACTTAAAAAACCAAAGAATAAAAATGGTTGGGGATTTAAACCCGAAGCAATTAATGCAGGAACAAATGCTGTTGTTCCTGGAAGAGCAACAACATTAAAATTATTATCAATGGCTGCCTTAGCCAATTTATATCCGGGATCACTAATTACAGGAGTTCCTCTATCACTTACTAAACCAACATTTTTACCTTCCTTTAAATAGTCTATTAATTTATTACTTGTTACATCTTCATTATAACTGTGACTTGACACTAATTTTTTACTAATTTCAAAATGTGATAATAACAAAGATGTTACTCTTGTATCTTCAGAAAAAATGACATCAACTTCCTTTAGAGTATTCAAACATCTTATACTAATATCATCTAAATTACCAATTGGTGTTGGTATTAAATATAATGTTGGACTATTATCATAACTTTTTTGTGACATTTTAGCACTTCCTAACTAAAAAAACATTTTACATCTTCAGTATAATTTCCATCTTTATCATGTACAATTAATGGTGACTCAATTTTGACACCACTTTTACCCATTTTGACACCTTCTATTAAAACCATATTGGCAGATTCATTAATTCTTGGGTAAATAAATCTTAATCTTTTTGGCTCAATTTTATTTTGTTTCATAATACTTAATATTTCAACTAATCTATCTGGTCTATGAACAATATTGATTGTTCCATTATTTTTTAATAACTTTCTAGCTATTTTAAATATTTGTTCAATATTTAAAGTTATCTCATGTCTTGCATACCTTTTGTATACACTTTCATTTAATTTGACATTTTCTGTAATTTTAAAAAATGGTGGATTACATGTTATAATATCAAAACTTTCAGAATTCCATTCTTTATATTTATTATTAATATCATCATTAATAACCGTAATTTGATTTTGCAATTTATTATATTGAATACTTTTCATAGCCAAAGAAAAAACATCTTCTTGAATTTCAACTCCTGTAATTTTAGCATCTGTTTTTTGGGATAATATTAGAGGGATTGGTGCATTACCAGTTCCGATATCTAAAATATTACTAACTTTCTTATTTATATTAACAAAATTAGCAAGTAAAACAGAGTCTAAGGAGAAACTAAACATTTGTGTATTTTGGTATATTTTTATATTTTTATACCCTAATAAATCATTTAAAACTTCCATTAATCAATTTTTTCCTCTACTATTTCATTTTTTTTAAGTTCAACCTTACATGTTCTATTTAGTATATCAACGCTTTTTACCACGCCATCTTCTCCATGACATTTTATTTTATCACCAACACAAGGAAGACCATTTTTGCATTTCGTATATGTCTCATCTTCGTAATTCAAACAACAAAGTAATCTACCACAACTACCATTTATTTTATTTGGATTTAGTGATATACCTTGATTTTTTGCCATATTAATAGAAACTGAATTTAATTCTTTTAGAAATCCTGCACAACATAGTGGTCTTCCACAAGGTCCAAGTCCACCAACTTCTTTAGCCTTATCACGAATACCTATTTGTCTTAATTCAATTCTTGTTTTATAAATATACGCTAAATCCTTAGCTAAATCACGAAAGTCAATCCTGCTATCTGATATAAATCTAAACATTAACTGACTTCTATCAAAAGTAAAATCAACATCTAGTATTTGAATATTTAAATTATGTTTAACACTTAATTCTTTACATTTTTTTAAGGCTTTTTTTTCTTCTTCCTTATTTGCCAAATGCCTTTGATAATCTTGTTTTGTCGATATTCTAATAATAGTATTTTTTTCTAAATCTTCAATTTTTATATCTTTAGGTTCTAAATCTGTAACTATTCCAAATTGTAAACCTCTATCTGTTTTTACAATTACTGTTAAATTTTTTTTCAAGTTAAATTTATCATTTTTACAAAAGGCAATTTTTTGATTATAAAATTTAACCTTTACAACATTAGGCATTACCATCACACCTTCCAAATTCAATTATTAGTTTGTCCATTATTAAATTTAAATTATTATTTTCTTTTATCTTTTGCTGCAAATTTAAAAGTAAATTAATTTTAGTACATAAATTTTCATAAGATAATTTATTTGATAGATTTATTATATCTTGGTTATCTTCTTCAAAAACATTAACTTTAGTATGACATTTCTTACGTAGTATGTCAATATAATATAAAATCATAACTGAAAAAGCAATATAAAATTGTTCTTTTTCCTTATAAACATTAAACCATAGTTCATTTAAATGAATATATACGTCTAATTTATATTTTTCATAATAATTAACAAAATCTATACATTTATTTAAAACTGTAATATCGGTATCAATACCAAATATATTTTCCAAGGCCTGTTTTGTCATATTAAGGTTTGACAAAATTCTATCTTCAAAACTAGGAGTTTCTATTTTATTTATTCCTATTAAGGAAATAATTTGACATCTTGAAATAATTGTACTTAACATATTATATATATTTTCAGTAACTAAAATGGCAACGATATCTTGTTCTGGCTCCTCCAAAAATTTTAATATTGAATTGGCGGATGATTTATTTAATCTTTCAGCATTGTTAATTATATATATTTTTTTATCACTATATATTGGTTTTTTTGAAAAATCGTATTGTAATTCATCTATTTCTTCCTTTTTTATAATTAATCCTTCTGGGTCAATTATTTTAAGTTCAGGAAAGTCATTGTTATCAATCATATCACATATTTTTTGTGTATTTTCTATATTTACGCAAAAAAGGGCTTTTGCAAAAGCAATTGCAACACCCATTCCATCTAAATATCCATTAGTTTCTATTATATATGCATGTGAATGTTCATTTTTCTTAATCACATTATTCATAATTTTGTAAGCATAAACTTGTGTATCTTGATATTTTTCTAGCATGACTTCACCTCTTAATACATTAAAACATAACGATAAACATGACAATAAATGATAATAAAGCAGGAACACCAAATATAGTCATTGATCCTACCGTAATTAAATTTATTGGTACAACTACTCCTAATGGGGATGCAACTAAATTGTATCCATACAATAAAAAGGAGTAAAATACTACCTTTTTTATTACATTAAATATTTTCTTTAACATTACTTGTCACCTCTAGTTAATGTTATGGATTATATTTAATTTTATGAATCAGAAACAACAGTTCTATTTTCAAGTGCCATTTCAAGTGTTAGTGAATCTATATAATCCATATTAGCACCTAGTGGCACACCATGAGCAATTTTTGAGACAACGACATTTTTATCATCAATTTTTTTACTTATATAAAGTGCCGTTGTTTCACCCTCTATACTTGGTGTTAATACTAAAATAAGTTCCTTAATTTCATTGCTTTTTATTCTGTCAAGTAAAGATTTAATATTCAAATCTTCTGGATTTTTACCATTCATTGGAGATATTAAACCATCAAGTACATGATATAACCCCTTATACGTACCAATTCTTTCTATTGATATAACATCTTTAGGGTTTTCTACAACACAAATTGTACTATGATTTCTTGACTCATCACTACATAAAGAACATATATCTGTTTCAGAAAAGCCATGGCATTGTTGACATCGTTTTATTTTCTTTTTTACATTGGAAATAGAATACGAAAATAATTCTAACATTGCATCATCTGAATCAACTAAAGATAAAGCAAGTCTTTCAGCTGTTTTTTCGCCTATTCCAGGTAACCTTTTAAAACATTCAATTAGATTACATAAAGTTTCTGGATAATTCATTAAAATAAACCTGGCATTCCTTGAGTATATTTACCTAATTTTTTTTCTGTTTCTGCATCAATCTTTTTGAAAATACTATTTGTTAATACAACAATAATATCTTGCATCATTTCAATATCATCTTTATCCATAGAATCATTATCTATTTTTACTTCTAAAATTTCTTTTTTACCATTTGCCTTAATTGTTACAAAAGAATTTGTTTCCTCAAAAATCATATTATCTATTTCATTTTTTGCTTCCATCATATCTTTTTGCATTTTTTGTGCTTGTTTAAGCATTGCTTGCATATTCATAATTTATTCCTCTTTTCTATTTATCATATTCTATTATATCATTAAATAGGTTTTCAATGCTATTTTTTTTATCATTATTTTGTTCTTGTTTAAAAAGCATATTTATAATTTGTGTATCGTCTACATAATTATATTTTTTTGTTTTAGAATTATATTCTTCTTTAATGCTATTCCAAGTATCTTGATCAACAGCAACTACCATATAATTTTGCAAACCTATCTTTTGTAGTAATTTTTCTATATCAGGTATTTTTAAATTGAACTCTTTTTCAACATTTTCACTTTCAAAAACAAAAACTAAATTTTTATCACTCGCTGCTTTTAAATTTCCATCTAGAATTAATCCAGCAATATTACTATAATCAGGATCAATAATAAAATTCTTTACATTATCTATTTTCCCTTTACATTCAATTAAATATTTTTTATTAAAATTAGATAAGGTATTATTTATTCTGATATTTTTTAATTTTTCTAGCATTTCTTGCTTATCTTTAGAAACAGTAATTGGCTCTTCCTTATTGACAGTATCTTTAACATCCAATTTTACTTTTTCTTTTTTTATTATAGGTATTTCTATTTTTTCATTATAGATTTTATTTTCACTAGTTGTCATTTTAATTATATTTGTTTCAAACACTATTTTTGGATTACTAGCATTCTTTACTATATTTGACATATCTGAAAATTGCTCTATATATTTAATTAATTCATCATTTGATATTTCTAGTTCATTTTTTGACAAATTGGTTACACTATCCACTAATATATTTCTTAAATATTCTATTAATTCATCTATTATTTTTACGAAATTCTTACCTTTGCTATTTAAATTATCAACGAATTCAAATATATTTTTATAGTCTTTACTTATTATCATTTTTATAAAACTTTTTAATTCATCGTGTGTTACAATTCCATTTATATCATTTACATCATTAATAGTTATTTTATCATCACAATAAGAAACTAGTTTATCAAGCATACCAATTGAATCACGCATTCCACCATCACATAACTTAGCAATTTGAATTAAGGCTTCTTCATCTATTTCTATATTTTCTTGACTGCAAATGGTTTTTAATCGATTTACAACATCATCTTGACTTATTTTTTTAAAATCTAACCTTTGACATCTAGATAATATAGTTATTGGTATTTTATGGGGTTCAGTAGTTGCTAGTATAAAAATAGCATGTTTCGGTGGTTCTTCTAGTGTTTTTAATAAAGCATTAAAAGCCCCAATTGTTAACATATGAACTTCATCTATTATGTATACCTTATATTTACTTGTATTTGGAACTAAATTTATTTTGTTTTTTAATTCTCTTATCTCATCTACCCCGTTATTTGAAGCAGCATCTATTTCAATTATATCATTTGAATTTTTATTATTAATTTGCATACAGCTAACACAATTATCACAAGGTATAAAATCATTTAAATGTTCACAATTAATTGTTTTAGCAAGTATTTTAGCAATACTTGTTTTTCCTGTTCCCCTTGGTCCGCAAAATAAGTATGCATGACTAATCTTATCTTTTCTAATGGCATTTTTTAATATTTTTACAACTATATCTTGCCCAGCAATTTCATCCAATTTTTTTGGTCTATATTTTCTATATAAAGCCTGATACATCATATCACCATCCAACTGTATCCATTATATCATTTTTTTCTTTTTTCTTTGAAGAATTTTTGTAATAATTCTAAACATTCTTTTCTATGTAACCCCTGTATAAACGATATATTTTTATAATTTTTATCTATTAATGAAAGATACTTGTTTATTTGTTCAAATTGTTCACCTGAAACACCATAAATCACTTTTTTTATTCTACTTTGCATAATAACTGATGTGCACATAAAACACGGAGACAATGTTGTATAAAGTATACAACCATCTAAATGCCAAGTATGTAATTTATTTGAAGCCTTTTCGATTGCTACTATTTCGGCATGTTTAGTAATTTTTTGTTTTTTTTCACGTTCATTATATGCTTTAGCAAGTATTTTATCATCTTTTACAATTACACATCCAACAGGCACATCACCATATTCAATTGATTTATTGGCTTCTCTTAAAGCAATTAACATATAATCTTTCATCTATACCTCCACAAAAAAAGCACACACATTAAGTGACTTTTAAGGCTGCTACCTTCCGATTCTGACCTGGTTCAAGTATTAACGTTGTGCATATGTATTATTACATATTTTCTATTTTTTTGCAACTTTATTAAGTGTTTTTTTATGTTTCACGTGAAACATTTAATTGCAAATCAAAAGAAACTATATAATAGTATCTAATTTTTATATATTAATTATTATAATATTTTTTTGTAAGTTTACATTAAAAAATCAATGTTTCACGTGAAACATTGATTTATATTATTTCTTACATAAATGCACTCATATCAGAATAAGAAATAGGAGTATTTACATCATCTATATCATAAGATTCTTCATTACAATTTATAAACATTTTCGAAAAGCGACGACCCTTTGATTCATTTAAAACTTTAAACATTTTGCAAGTTCCCAAATAATACATTAATAAATCATATCCGTTATAATTTGTTGCATTTGAATGTGACTTTTCAAAATTTTTCAAGCGTCCCTTTGCCAATCTTATTTTAAATTCTTTTTCTATTTCCTTTATTATTTTTTTCTTAAAAGGTGTTTTTAAAATTGCATTTATTATTTCATTTTCGTCATAGGTTTCCATTCCATAATTTAATATAGTAAGGTGTTCCTTAGACCATTTACTTGCATATTTGTCTCCTCTCAGATCTTCATCAGAGATTGGATAAGTAAATGATGCGCCTAAAATACATTCATTAACCTTTTTATTATTTAATGTTTTCCTCATAACAGTTTCAAATTCTTCTGTAGAACTTATTTTTTTATTTTTCTTTAATACTTTATGCAATAAAAGTTCAAGTTCCTTCATTGACAAAATTGTACTTTCCAAATATGAATCTTTTGCATTTGGATAATTTTTTATAAATAATATTTCATTTTCCATAGCTAAATTTCCTTTCTTATTGGAATATATTACAGCATTAAATATTATATGTCAATAAGTATTCTTTTTATTATTAAACCAAAAGTAATGTTTCACGTGAAACATTAGAATATATATTTATATAGAATGCCTTTTTGGGTAACAATAACAAAATTTATTTTTCAATTTTATTATCTAATGTAATAGTTTCTTTAAAAAATTATTTTTCATAATAATAAAACAATGTTTCACGTGAAACATTGTTTTAAATTAAATTCTTTTTATTATGTTTCACGTGAAACATTTATTCTTCTGTTGAATTTTCATTACTGATTTCTTCAACTTTATCAACAATAGCAACTGTACTTACCTTTTGATTATCCTTTAGATTAATTAATCTAACACCTTGAGCAACTCTTCCGGTAGATGATACTTGATCTAGTGGTAATCTTATGATAATTCCATTATCAGTAATTACCATTAAATCTTTATTTTCATCGTTTAAAGTTTTACATGCAACTATATTACCATTTTTTTCTGTTACATTTAGTCCCTTAACACCTTTACTACCTCTATGAGTCATTCTATATTCGCTTATACTAGTTTTTTTACCATAACCGTTTTCTGTTACAACTAATACTTGATCATCAGTGTTTGCAATCTCACAATCAACTGCTTTACCATCACCAAGGTCAATACCTCTTACACCTGATGCTGTTCTTCCCATAACACGAATTTCATTTTCATCAAAACGTATCATTCTTCCATTTGAACCAGCAATAATTATTTGATTACTTCCATTAGTTTTCTTTGCAGAAATTAATGCATCATCATCTTTTAGTGTAATAGCAATCTTACCATTGCTTCTGATGTTTTCAAATTCACTAATATTGGTTTTCTTAATTAAACCGTTTTGTGTACAAAGTACAATATAATTATTTGTATCATTATTAGTTACCTTTAACATTACTGTTATTTTTTCATCCTTATCAATTGTTAGCAAATTTACAATTGGTAAACCTTTAGATTGCCTATTAAATGTTGGTATTTCATATCCCTTAACACGATATACTTTACCTTTATTACTAAAGAATAATAGATAGTCATGTGTTGTCATAGTAACAATATTTTCAACAAAATCTTCCTCGTTTGTTGTCATACCCTTAATACCAACACCTCCACGATTTTGTAACTTGTATGTATCAGTCGTTACTCTCTTAATATACCCTTTATTTGTAAGAGTAATTATAATATCTTCTTCTGGTATTAATGATTCATCTTCAATATAATCAATAGCAGTCATATCAATGCTAGTTCTTCTATCATCGGCATATCTTTGCTTAATTTCAAGCATTTCATCTTTAATAATTTGATATACTCTATATTCATTAGCAAGAATATCCTTATAATCTTTAATTAATTCTAATAATTCATTTAATTCTTGCTCAATTTTATCTCTTTCTAAGGCTGTTAATCTTCTTAATTTTAATTCTAGAATTGCATCAGCCTGAATATCAGATAATCCAAAGCGTGATATCAATTTTTCTTTTGCTTCTATATCACTTTCAGCATTTCTAATTATTCTTATTACTTCATCAATATAATCCAAAGCAATTTTATAACCTTCTAAGATATGAACTCTCTTCTCAGCCTTGGCTAAGTCAAATTTTGTTCTTCTAATAATAACAATTTTTTGATGATCTATATATTTTGATATAATATCCTTTAAACCAAGCGTTTTTGGAGTTAACCCATCAAGCATTAAGAATATTATTCCATATGAAATTTGAAAATTAGTATGTTTATATAGATTATTAAGTACAACATTTGGATTAGCGTCCTTTTTAAGAGTAATTGTTATCTTTACACCATCTTTTAAATCAGTATGATAATCGGCAATTCCATCAATAATCTTATTATGAACAAGTTCAGCAACCTTATTTTTTAATTCAAGGGTATTAACACCATATGGCACCTCTGTAAAAACAATACTACTATGATTGCCATGTTCTTCTATTTCGGCTCTACTACGTATTGTTATAGTACCTCTACCTGTTTCATATGCCTTTTTAATTCCTGAATTTCCTAAAATAATACCACCGGTTGGAAAATCAGGTCCTTTAATATAATTCATAAGTTCAAGTGTTGTAATATCAGGATTATCAATAAAAGCAACACATCCATCAATTACCTCACCTAAATTATGGGGAGGAATATTTGTTGCCATACCAACGGCAATACCCATTGTTCCATTTACCAAAATATTAGGAAATCTAGATGGTAAAACGGATGGTTCTTTACATGTTTCATCAAAGTTACTGTCCATATCAACAGTATCTTTATTTATATCTCTAAGTAATTCAAGAGAAATCTTAGAAAGACGAGCTTCAGTATAACGGTAAGCAGCGGCTCCATCACCTTCGATGTTACCAAAGTTACCATGGCCATCAACTAACATATATCTTTCATTAAAATCTTGAGCAAGTCTTACCATAGCCTCATATATAGAACTATCACCATGTGGATGATAATGTCCCATAACATATCCAACCGTAGTAGCACTCTTCTTATGTGGCTTATCTGGAGTATTATTTTCCTCGTACATTGACCATAATATTCTTCTATGAACAGGCTTTAATCCATCTCTTAAATCTGGAAGTGCACGAGATGCAATAACACTCATTGAGTAATCAAGAAATGATTGTTGTACCTCATCAACAATATTATTTTCTTCTAAACTATCCCTTTCATGAAAATCACCATGAAAATTATTTTCTTTTTGTTCTTTTTCTTCTGAATTTAATACATCTTTATCCATAATTCACCCCCTATATATCTAAGTTTTCTACATATCCAGCATTTTCTTCAATAAATTTACGTCTTGGCTCTACTTCATCACCCATTAACGTTTCAAATACTTTATCTGCTGCTATACAATCATTTACAGTTATTTTTCTTAATACTCTTTTTTCAATGTCCATTGTTGTTTCATTAAGTTCCTCAGCATCCATTTCACCAAGTCCCTTCATTCGGGCAATTTCAGCACGTTGTCTAACATTATCTGGAAGAGATTTTAAATATTCATCTCTTTCATCTTCTGTTAAAACATATTTTCTTGTTTTTCCATGCATTATTCTAAATAATGGTGGCTGTGCAGCATACACATGTCCTGCCTCTACTATTGGTTTAAAAAATCTGTAAAATAATGTTAATAATAATACACGAATATGTGCCCCATCAACATCGGCATCGGTCATGATTATTATTTTATGATATCTTAACTTATTTAAATCAAAATCTTCACCTATACCTGTACCAAAAGCAGTTATAATTGATCTAATTTCTTCATTTGATAATGCTTTATCAAGTCTTGCCTTTTCAACATTAAGAATCTTACCTCTAAGTGGTAAAATGGCTTGTGTCATTGAATCTCTTCCTTTTTTAGCTGATCCACCTGCTGAATCTCCTTCGACTATAAATATTTCAGATATTGTAGGATCTTTACTTTTACAGTCAGATAATTTGCCAAAGAAATTAGTTGTAACTAAATCACTTTTTCTTGTTATCTCACGAGCTTTTTTAGCAGCATTTCTTGCACGAGATGCAAGTAAAGCCTTATTTATTATTATTTTAGCATAATCAGGATTTTCCATTAAAAATCTTTCAAATCCCTCAGAAAAAACATTATCAGCAAGTTTTCTAACTTCTGAATTTCCCAAACGTCCTTTAGTTTGACCTTCAAACTGTGGATTAGGATGTTTACAAGAAATAATCATTGTTAATCCTTCTTTTACATCATCACCAGTAAGGGAATCATCTTTTTCTTTAAGTAATCCTGATTTTCTAGCATATGAATTAATAATTCTTGTTAATGCTCTTCTAACTCCTTCTTCATGAGTACCACCATCATGGGTATTTATATTATTTACAAAAGAATAAATATTGTCATTATAACTTGAATTATATTGCATTGCAACCTCAAAGAAAACGCCATCTTCCTCACCTTGTAAATGTATAATTTGTTCATGTATTGGTGTTTTATTTTGATTAATGAATTTTACATATTCACTAATTCCACCTTCATAGTGAAAAGTTTCTCCTGTTGTATCCTCATCATCTCTATCATCACGAATTGTTAAAGCAAGACCTTTATTTAAAAATGCAAGTTCTCTTATCCTTACCTTTAGAGTTTCATAATCATATATTGTCGTATCAAATATTTCAGGATCTGGTTTAAAGGTAACGGTTGTTCCTGTTCTATTTATATCACAATCTCCAATTACAGTTAAATGTTGAGCGATTTTTCCACCATCAACAAATTTTGTTTCATATATTTTACCATCTTTATAAACAGTAACGGTAACACTTGTTGATAAAGCATTTACAACACTAGCACCTACTCCATGAAGACCTCCGGATACTTTATATCCTCCGCCTCCAAATTTTCCGCCGGCATGTAATACTGTGTATACTGTTTCAACAGTTGAAATACCTGTTTTAGCATGTAAACCAACAGGAATCCCACGTCCATTATCTTTTACAGTAATTGAATTATCTTTATTAATAATGACCTCAATAGCATTACAATATCCAGCCAATGCTTCATCTATAGCATTATCAACTATTTCCCATACCAAATGATGTAAACCTTTTACATCCGTAGTACCAATATACATACCTGGTCTTTTGCGAACTGCTTCTAAGCCTTCTAGGACTTGTATATCGGAAGCATCATAATGTTCTTTATTATTCTCCATTTTGCACCTCTTCTATTTTTCCATCACAAATTTTAATTAATTTGGCTTTTTTTAATATATTTTCATTTATATTTTTTAAATCAGTGGTAGTAATTATGACTTGAAAATCATCATCAATATATTTTAATAATAAATTTTTTTTAATATCATCTAATTCACTAAATACATCATCCAAAAGTAATATTGGTTTTTCACCTTTAATATTTTTAAATAAACTTATTTCAGCAAGTTTATATGCAATGATTGACATTCTTTGTTGACCTTGTGATCCATTTTCTTTTAAATTATTGTTATCAAGTATAAAATAATAGTCATCTTTATGTGGACCAATAACAGTAGTTCCTAACCTAACTTCATCATTATATCTTTTTTTAAACTCCTCTAGCATTGTCTTTTGGACATCATTACTATCTAAATTGACACTTGGCTTATAAATTAGTTTAAAATTTTTATACCCGCTTATTTCATAATAAATATCACCTATTATTTTATTTAAATCCTCAAAATACTTTTTCCTTATTTCATATATTGAAACAGATCTTTGTATTAAATAATTTGTTAAAATAGAAAAATAATTTAAATCAACATTTTCATTAAATTTGATTTTTTTTAAATAGTCATTACGCATTTTAAGTAATTTGTTATAATCATTAAGATAGATAATATAATTATTATAAAGCTGAGATAATTCTACATTTAAATATCTTCTTCTCTCTTGTGGAGAACCTTTTATTAAATTTAAGTCTTCTGGATAGAAAATGATAATATTAGAATTAATAATATAATCATTTATTTTTTTTACACGATTATTGTTTAATTCTAATTTTTTTCCACTGTTATCAATAGATAATTTTTTTACATCATCAATTGGCTTATTTTCAAAAATACCTATCAAATTAGTAAATTCTTGATTATGTTTAATTAGATTACTATCAACATATAAACGATGTGATTTTGTAAGACATAGTACAAATATTCCTTCTAATATATTTGTTTTACCTTGAGCATTATTTCCATATATAATATTTATTTTTTTATTAAATTCAATTTCTAGATTATCATAATTTCGAAAATTAGTTAAATTTAATTTCTTAATTATCATTAATTTTTATTTTTATGCCTCTATTTTGAATTTTAATGCTCATTGTATACCACCTCATACATATATATTATATCATAAATTTGGCTTTTTTTATATAAAAAATAGGTTATTCACCTATTTTCCTTCTCCTTAATACAGAATCTAATCTGGTCGCTCTTAAAATTTGATTTTCGATACTTTCAAATGATATACATAATTCTAACTGATAACCATTTATAAATTCTAATGTTGTACATTTTCTTTCTCTTTTATAATCAGTCAAATTATTTAAAGATATCCAAGAACATTCTTTACCCCTTGGTGATGATGTTGGAAAGAAAATAATATTCTTTGTCTCTTCGATTATAATTGGTGATTTATAGTTTATACCCATTAAATGTTTAGTTCCTTCAAATCGACCCATATAAGAACTTCCAAAAAATTTACAACTTTCATCAATTATTGACATTGCGGATTTTTCCACATAAAATTCATCCTCTTTCTCAACAACTTTAGAAATTTTATTATTTATCCATATTATTGCACATGTTGATGAATTAATTTCATACGTCTTTTTCATTTTATTCCCCCTATTTATATCTTTCTCCAAAAAAAGAAATTATCCTTGTTATATCATACAAATTTGTCAAATTTTATCATTTTTTGTCGCAGATTTGACATTTTTGTCGTTTTTGACAAAAAATGTAGAAAAAAAGAACTTTTAATAAGTTCTTATTGGTAAAATCAATTCTGTTAAATCTTGATTATCATCACTTCTTAATATAATAGGTTTAATTTCTCCATTAAAACATAAAGTTACTTTATCACCATTAAATGCTTTAAGAGCATCCATCATATATCTAGAACTAAAAGCAATTTTAATATTTTCATTATTATTTTTTAGTGCTGATATATTTTCTTCAACATTACCTATTTCTGGTATATTTGAAGAAATTTTAATTTTTTCATCTAATGTTTCTAAATTAATGGTATTTTTATCATCCTGATTAGTAAGTAAAGATGCTCTATCAAGTGCATTATACATTTCATATAGATTAATAGTTACCTCGAGGGCAAACTCATTAGGAATTAATTTTGAAGTATCTGGATAACTTCCGCTTATTAAAGTGGTCATCATGATAATATTATTAAATTTAAAAATTACTTTATTATTAAATATATGCATTTCTATTTTTTCTTCATCATCATTGAATAATTTAATTAATTCGTTTAAGTTTTTAGTTGGAATAATTATATTTATATTGTTTTCCACAATACAATCTAACTTTACAACTTTCTTAGATAAACGATATGAATCTGTTGCAACACATTCAAGTGTATCACCTTCTATTTTAAAATTAATTCCTGTTAAAACTGGTCTTGATTCTTGTGTAGAAGATGCAAATGTAGTTTGACTAACAATATTCTTAAATATCTTTTTATCAAAAGTAATAGGATTTTTACTAATATCCAAATTTAAATCAGGGAATTCATTTACACTATTACAATTTAAGTTAAATGAAGAATTATCTGTAAATATATATACTTTTGAATCCATTACTTCTTCTATATTTACAACCGTATTTGGCAATTTTCTTATTATATCATATATATATCTACCAGATATAACAATTGAACCAGTTTGTTCTATCTCGACTATTTCATCTTTATTTATAAAAGTTTTAATAGCGATTTCATTGTCTGTACTCATTAAATACAAGCCTTCTTCTGTTAACTCAAATTTTATACAGTTAAGTATGGGTATTAAATTTTTAGTTGACACTCCTTTAATAACATAATTTAAATGTTCCATTAATTTTTCTTGTTTAATTTTAAATTTCATATCTATTCTCCTTTTATATATAAGTATTATTATTATTAGTGTGGATATGGTGGATAACTTTACAAATCCTTTAATTTTAAGGTATAAAACAAGTGTAAATTATTCATCATTTCCTGTGGATTTTCTTAGTTTTTCCACTTTACTTTAATTGACTTTCAATTTTTTTAATTATAAGTTCAAGGTTACTATCTTTTTTTATAGCTTTTTTAATTTTATCCACCGAGTGCATAACAGTCGTATGATCTTTTCCACCAAATTCCATTCCTATTTTGGGAAACGATTCTTCACAGACAACTCTACATATATACATAGCCACTTGTCTTGGAACAGCGATGTTAGCATTTCTTTTCTTACTTTTTAAGTCATCTATGGTAATGTTATATGTGTCGGCAACAAGTTGTTGTACTAAATCAATTTTATTTTTTGATATTATTGTTTTAGCGAAATAATCTTTTAAAGCCTCTATGGCAAGTTCAATTGTTATACTAGAACCATTCATCATTGTGGAAAAAGCGGCTACCCTAGTAATTGCACCTTCAAGTTTTCTTATATCACTTGTACAATTACTCGCTATATACTCTTTAACTTCAATTGGGAAGTATTTAACCATATCATTGCCTTCAATTTTTTTATCAATAATATGCATTCTAAGTTCAAAATCCGGTGGAAATACGTTTGTAGTAAGTCCCCAACTAAATCTAGTCTGAAGTCTTTCCTCAAGGGCTTTTAAGTCATCGGGTGATCTATCTGATGTAATAATAATTTGTTTATTATTCCCATATAATTCATTAAAGGTATTAAAAAATTCTTGTTGGGCTTTATTAGCAATTTGCAAATATTGTATATCATCTATCATTAAGACATCAATATCTCTATATTTAGTTTTAAAATATTTTACATCATTAATGTTATCATTATCTTTATTCTTTCTATATAAATCAATAAAATCATTAACAAATTGCTCACTTGTTACATATAAAACTCTTTTTTTTGAGTTTTTAACAATATAGTTTCCAATAGCGTGCATCAAATGTGTTTTTCCTAGCCCACTTTTTCCATATATAAATAAAGGATTATACATTATACCTGGTTTTTCAGCAACAGCTAGTGCTACTGTTCGTGCAAATTTATTACTCTCCCCTACTATAAAATTTTCAAAAGTATATTGTGGTTTTAAATTGTTTTCCACCATATTAATTGATGGAACACCTATTTCTTCATCATTTACTTGAACATTCTTTTCAATTTCATCATCCGTATAATACTCAAATTGAAAATTGGAGCCTGTAACAAGAGCAAATGTTTCCACGATAAGTTCATTATAGTTTTCTTTCAAATGCTTTTTATGAATATGCATAGGAACAATTACCTTGGCTGTTTCATTATTTAATTCTGCAAGTTTTGTTTCCATAAACCATGTTTCATATAGCATTGGTGAAATTTCTTCTTTTATCTTATCCAAAAAGGTTTTCCATATATTTTCTAAGTCCATAACCTCACCCACTACATCAATCTATCCCCATTGTACCTTATTTTTACACAAAAAACAAACAAAATGTGACAAAATCACAAAAAAACTGTGGAAAATTATTTCCCAGGCAATAATAAATTAACTAAATCACAGCATATTCACATATTTTTCCACAAGGTAAAGTCTTTAAAAATAAAGAAAAAAGCTAATAATTAACATTAACTGTGGAAAAAATATTAACTATGTGAATTGAAATATATAAAGTTTTCCACAAATTATGTGAATTTAAAATAAAACCTTTAATTTTTAACAAAAAAAGTATGTGGAAAACTATTTTATCAAAAAAATTATATAACTTTCAAAAAATGTTTGACAATTTAGAAGAATATATTATATAATTAAGCCAATGGCAATTTTTGACTAGTACAGGAGGTGTTATAACTATGAAGAGAACATATCAACCAAATAATAGAAAAAAAGCAAAAAAAATGGGTTTCTTTGCTAGAATGCAAACTAAAATAATAAATAGTCGTCGTCGCAAAGGACGTAAAGTATTATCTCATTAATTATTTTAATAACGCCACCTAAGAGTGGCGTTTTAACTTTATGGAGTGATATTATGAAAAAAATTAATATAATAAAGAAAAATGAAGATTATAATAGAATAATTAAAAATTGTAAGTCATATAAATATAAAGATTATGTTGCATACATAGAGTGGGTGGATAGTTCAATTTATCATTTTGGATTTTCTGTTGGTAAAAAAATAGGGAATGCTGTTACAAGAAATAGGATAAAGAGACAGTTAAAATCTATTTTAGATAAAATAACCTTTAAAAATAACTTTAATTGTATTATAATTGTAAGGAAAGGTATTTTAGATAAAACTTTTCAACAAATGCAAGATGAATTAAATGAACTTGTGGAATTAATAAAAATAAAAAAGGAGAACTAAAGATGAAGAAAAAAATAATGAGAATATTTTTAACAGTTGCATTAGTATTTACTTTAACTGGATGTACTAAAACATTAAAAGATTCTAATAATAAAATTGTTAAAAATGAAATAACTGGTCAGAGCCTGCCATCAAATATACTATGTCAAGCAGAGGATGAAAATACAGTTAAACTTTATGAAGCCAATGGTATTGAAATGAAGAAATTACCAAAATGTACTGATTTCAAAATAACGAGTGGGGGATATGAAGGAATTTGGACTACTATATTTGTAAAACCACTTGCTTGGGTAATTTTAAAATTAGGAGCACTTGTTAAAAATTATGGATTATCTATTATTATAATTACTATACTAATTAGATTAATAATGTATCCTATAACTAAAAAGAGTGCTATGCAATCAGAAAATTTAAAGAAAGCCCAAAATGATTTACAAAAACTTGAAAAGAAATATGCTGGAAAGCAAGATCAAGAAAGTATGATGCAAAAAAGTCAAGAAATGATGTTAATATATAAAAAATATAATATTAATCCAATGTCTGGTTGTATCTTTGCTTTAATTCAAATACCGTTATTCTTTGCCTTCTATGAAGCAATGAATAGATTACCAGCCATATTTGAGGGTAAATTTCTTGGATTCCATTTAGGAACAACACCAATAAATGCTATGCAATCAGGAAATTTCTTTTATATCATATTTATAGTATTAGTCGTTTTAACAACATATTTCTCATTTAAATTGAATAGTGGAGCAACACCAAGTCCTGAACAAGAAAAGCAAATGAAAATGATGTCCAAAATTATGGTTATAATGATTGGTATAACATCAATTACTATGCCAGTTGCTATTGAGGTATATTGGATTTTCAATAGTGGATTTACCATTATTCAAAACTTACTTGTAAAGAGGAAAAAAGCCAATGTTAAATAAGTATATATATGAAGATAAAACAATAGAAAAAGCATTAGAAAAATGTTTAAATGATTTAAATGTTAACAAAGATGATATTTATTATAAAGAAGAAATTCAAAAGGGAAGTTTATTGAAAGCAAGTAAGGCAATAATAGAAGTTATAAAAAAAGATGATATAAAAATATTAATTAATAATTTTATTAAAGAAATAGGAAAATATATTAATTTAACTATTAAAACAGATATATATTTTACAGATGAAAATATTAAAGTAATATTAGATTCTGAAAATAATGCTGTACTTATTGGAAAAAATGGTAAGATGTTAAATTCAATTCAAACTTTATTAAAAAAACATATAGAAAATGAAACAAGCATGAATTTGAAAGTTTATATTGATATAGAAAATTATAAACAAAAGAAAATAGAAAATTTAGAAAAAAATGTTAGAAAAATTATTAATGAAGTATTACTAACAAAAATAGATGCAAAATTAGATGAAATGAATTCATATGAAAGAAGAATTGTTCATAATATTGTAAGTGAATATGACTTTATCATATCAGAAAGTTTTGGAGAAACTCCTCATCGATATGTTGTTATAAAATATGTAGAAGGTAAGGAATAAAACTTACCTTTTAATTTAGGAGGAATGTATATGGATATAAATGATGATTATTATTTAATTGTTAAAGATATTTTAAATTCAGATGAATTTATAAAAAGAAAAAAATATAGACATCATGGTGATATAAGTGTATATGAACACTCTCTAAAAGTATCAAGGTTATCTTATGAGATTGCCAAAAAAATAAATTTGGCATTAAAACGACAAGTATTTAATGAGTATGATATGGCTATTGGAGCCCTTTTACATGATTTTTACTATAAACCATATACAGAAGATCATACTAAAAAGCCTTTCTTTAAGCAACATGGCTTTGTTCATGCAAGAGAAGCACTAGATAATTCTAGAAAATTTTTTCCACAGTACATGAATAAGAAAGTAGAAAATATTATTTTAAGACATATGTTTCCTTTAAATATTGTTCCACCTAAATATTTAGAAAGTTGGTTAATAACGCTTACTGATAAGTATGTTTCTTTAGAGGTAGTTCCATATTTATTAAAAAAATTAGTAAGGAGTTTTAGTTAATGGAAGATACTATAGTAGCAATTGCCACATCTTCAGGTGTTGGAGCCATTTCAATAATTAGAATAAGTGGTGAAAAGGCTATTGAAATAGCCAATAAAGTATGTGATATTAATCTTTTAAACAAAAATACACATACAATAAATTATGGTCATATTATTGATAAAAATAATATGATTGATGAAGTTTTAATAACAGTTATGCATGCACCAAAAACATTTACTAAAGAAAATGTTGTGGAAATTAATTGTCATGGCGGAATAGCTGTTACCAATAAAGTGTTAAAAATTTTGTTACAAAATGGATGTAGACTAGCAGAGCCAGGTGAGTTTACTAAAAGAGCATACCTAAATGGAAGAATTGATTTATTAGAGGCTGAAGGTATTATGGATATGATAAATGCTAAAAGTGAAAATGCTCGTAAACTAGCCATGAATACATTAAACGGTAACTTGTCAAAAAAAGTAAAGGAATTACGTGAACCACTTCTAAATATTGAAGCAAATATTAATGTAAATATAGATTATCCAGAATATGAAGATATTGAAGAAATGACAAATGAAATAATATTACCAAGAATTGATAAAATAGAAACAGAAATAAACAAATTAATAAAAGAAAGCGAAAATGGCCAAATCATAAAGGAAGGAATTAAAACTGTTATAATTGGTAAACCGAATGTCGGGAAAAGTAGTCTATTAAATAGTCTATTAGAAGAAGAAAAAGCCATTGTTACAGATATACCAGGAACAACGAGAGATATCGTTGAAGGTGTAATTAATTTAGATGGAATTCTTTTAAATATTATCGATACAGCAGGTATTAGAAAAACCAATGATGTTGTTGAAAGCATAGGTGTACAAAAAAGTTTACAATACATTGATAAGGCTGATCTGGTTTTATACCTAATTAATAACAATGAAGAGATAACAAAAGAAAATTTAGATATTTTAGAAAAAATAAAAGCAAAAAAGTATTTGTTAATTATTAATAAAATAGATTTAGAATCTAAAATAGATTATAATTTATTGAAAGATGAAAAAATAATTAAAATGAGTATTTTAAATAATAACGGATTAAATGAATTAAAAGAAGAAATAAGAAATATGTATGATTTTGATAAAATAGAACAAGGTGATTATACATATATATCAAATGCTTCTGATGTAGCCACTTTAAATAATTGTTTAGATAAAATAAATGATATTAAAACGGGTATTTTAAATAATTATCCAATTGATATTGTTGAAATTGATATTAAAGCATTATGGGATATGCTTGGTACAATTACAGGTGATACATATAAAGATGAATTAATTGACGCATTATTTAGTAAATTTTGTTTAGGAAAATAGGAGATTTTATTCTCCTTTTATTGTATTATTAAATAATAGATAGTATAATAAAAAAGTCAAAAGAAGGTGTAATTTATGAATTATGAAATAATTGTTGTAGGTGGTGGACATGCGGGATGTGAAGCAAGTTTAGCAGCTTCTAGAATAGGACATAAAACATTATTAGTAACAGGCAATATTAAAAATATTGCTGATATGCCATGTAATCCATCAATAGGTGGTAGTGCTAAGGGTATCGTGGTACGTGAAATTGATGCCCTAGGTGGAGAAATGGGACGTAATGCTGATAAATCATTACTTCAAATAAAAATGCTTAATAATAAAAAAGGACCTGCAGTTCAAGCGTTGAGAGCGCAAGCCGATAAAATTACATATCCAAAGGAAATGTTAAAAACATTAAATGCAGAAAAAAATTTAGAGATTATAGAGGCATTAGTTAAAAAACTTGTGGTTGAAGATGGCAAAGTAGTCGGTGTAGAGTTAGAAGATGGCCGAATATTTAATTCTAAATGTGTTATTTTAACTACTGGCACATATATGAAAGCCGATATTTTAGTAGGAGATACTAGAAGAAGAGAAGGACCACATGGTGAAAAACCTAGTAACTATTTAAGTGAAAATTTGGAAGAATTAGGTTTTCAAATAAAAAGATTAAAAACAGGTACTCCACAAAGAATAGAAAAATCTTCTATTAATTATGATAATTTGAAGTTGGAGCCGGGGGATGATGATTACCTAACTTTTAGTTTTGATAACAATATTTATTATGATAAAGATAAACAAGTACCTTGTTATCTAACTTATACAACTGAAGAAACACATAAAATAATACTTGAGAATTTACATAAATCAAGTATGTATGGAGGACTTAATGATATTAAGGGAATAGGTCCAAGATATTGTCCTTCTATTGAAGATAAAGTTGTTCGTTTTAAAGATAAAGAAAGACATCAAATATTCTTAGAGCCAGAAAGTAATTATTATGATGATATATATATTCAAGGTTTTTCAACAAGTATGCCCCATGACATTCAAGAAAAGATGGTCCATAGTCTTCCAGGATTAGAGAATGCAAAAATACTAAAATATGCTTATGCGATTGAATATGATGCGATATATCCAACACAACTAAAGCAATCACTTGAAACTAAATTAATAGAAAATTTATATACAGCAGGTCAAATAAATGGCACAAGTGGTTACGAAGAAGCAGCATGTCAAGGTTTAATAGCAGGTATAAATGCATCACTTAAAATAGAGAATAAAGAACCACTCATCTTAAAAAGAAATGAAGCATATATCGGGGTTTTAATTGATGATTTAGTGACTAAAGGAATAAGAGATCCATACCGTCTTTTAACATCAAGAGCAGAATATCGTTTATTATTAAGACATGATAATGCTGATTTAAGACTTGGTGAAATTGGTAAAAGGGTAGGATTATTAAGTAATCAAAGATATGAAAAATTATTACAAAAGAAAAAAGATATAAATGATTTGATGAATTTATTAAAAGAAAGCAAAATTACACCAACAGAAGAAATAAATAGTAAATTAAGTAATATACCAACCAATCCTATAAAAGATGGCATAAAACTATATGAATTATTAAAACGACCAGAAGTTAGAATGGAACATATTAAATATTTTATAGATATTCCTTATTCAGAAGAGGTTGTTAATCAAGTTGAAATAAATATCAAATATGAAGGATATATTTTAAAAGAAGAAGTAGAAGCCGAAAAAATGTTAAAATTAGAAAATAAACCTATACCAGAAGGAATTGATTATTATAAGATTCATAATTTAGCAAGTGAAGCCAAACAAAAATTATCAGAAGTAAGACCAACATCAATAGGACAGGCAATTAGAATAAGTGGAGTTAATCCTGCAGATATTTCAATCCTTAGTATTTATATAAAAAAGGAGTATTTTCATGAAAATTGATGAATTTATAGAATCATTACGTAAACTTAATATAGATATAACAAGTAGGCAATTGGAACAATTGGAAGAGTATTATAATTTATTAGTAGAATGGAATGAAAAGATTAATTTAACCAGAATTACCCTTAAAGATGATGTTTATCTAAAACATTTTTATGATAGTGCTACCATAGTAAAAGTAATTGATTTAAATAAAGTTGATACTTTTTGTGATTTTGGCACAGGAGCAGGTTTTCCTGGTATTGTTATAAAAATATTATTTCCCCATTTAAATGTTACTTTAGTTGATTCTTTAAATAAGAGAATTAATTTTCTAAATATTGTAATTGAAAAATTAAAATTAGAAAAAATTGTTGCTATTCATTCAAGAATAGAAGATTTTGCTAGAACACATCGTGAAAAATTTGATTTAGTAACAGCACGAGCCGTAGCCTCTCTTCCAGTACTGTTAGAATATGCAACAGGTATAATAAAGAAGGATAAATATTTTGTTGCTATGAAAGCAAGTATTGACGAGGAATTAGAACAAAGTATTAATGCCCAAAAAACATTAAAAATTAAACTTATAGATAAGAATAGTTTTTTACTTCCAAAAGAAAACAGTGTAAGAAATATTTTACTATTTCAAAAGCAAGAAAGAACTAATTTAAAATATCCAAGAAATCCTTCAGAAATAAAGAAGAAACCATTATAAAGTTTCTTTTTTTCATTTTGGGAAATAATTTATTGAATTATTTCCCAAAGTGTAGTATTATATAGATAAGAATAAAAAGAGTGTAGGAGGCTAGTTATAATGAAAGATAATAGGCAAGTAGTAGTATTAAATTTAGATGATATTCTACCTAATCGTTTTCAGCCACGTATTAAATTTGATGAAAAGGCTATTGTAGAATTATCAGAATCAATAAAAGAACATGGTGTTATTCAACCAATCATTGTTAGAAAAATAGATGATAAATTTGAAATAATTGCTGGTGAAAGAAGATATAAGGCTAGTGTTATGGCTGGTAAAACAACTATTCCAGCTATTGTTGTTGATTTAAATGATAAAGAAAGTTCGGAAATTGCTTTAATTGAAAATGTACAAAGAAAAGATTTAACTCCAATAGAAGAGGCTATCTCATATCGAAAAATATTTGATATGGGAAATATTACTCAAGAGGAATTAGCAGCCAAACTTGGTGTGTCACAATCAACTATTGCTAATAAAATGCGTCTTTTAAATCTTGATGATGAAGTTCAGGATGCACTATTAGATGAAAAAATTTCAGAAAGACATGCAAGATCATTATTAAAGTTATCTAAAATGTCAGAACAAAGAGAAATGTTAAAAAGAATAATAACTGAAAGACTAACTGTTAGAAGAACAGACGAAGAAATTGAAAAGATAATAAAGGGGAATAATATGAATATAATGGATAGTTTTAATAATAAAGTTGAAGAACCAATTCAAAATAATATAAATAATAACGAAGGTAATAATAATCCATTTAATATAAATGTGGATTCTAATCAAGCAGTAACTAACACAAGTACAGAAAATTATAATAGTAATGTTAATAATATAGAAGTATTTGATTTTGCTGATTTTGGAGATAATAATCAAACTGTAAGTCAACCAATAAATAATGTACAAGATATTAACATGCCACAATCTCCAATTTTTGAAGATAATAATACATCATCATTTGTACCAAATGAAATTCCAAATGATTTTGTAATGAATAATACAGGTATGGGAAATGATAATTTTACTAATAATGTTAATCAAAATGTTACTAATAATGTTATGCCTCAAATGCCAATTGTAGATGATACAATTCCAGATATAACAAAACAAGATACTGTTGCTAATCCTTTTGTTGAAACTCAAGATGTAGTATCTCAAGGTAGTGCAAATGAACAAGAATTTAGTATGCCACAGGCACCAATTATACAAGATAATGAATTCCAAAAAGTTGTTAATGATGATGATGATAATGATAAAACTATAACTATGGAGCCAATTAATATTAATAATCAAAATACGGAGTTTAATGAATTTACAAATAATCAAGTCCCAACTACTAATTCTTTAGATAATGAAAATGATATACAAGATGAGCCTGAAATTAAACAAGGAAGATTTTTCAATATTTTATCTAATGATGTAGATGATGAAACATCAACAAATAACCAAGAAGAAATGTCATTTAATGGCTTTAATAATCAAATGACTGATAATAATATAAATAATGCAAATGATAATTTACCTAATAATGAATATATGGTTAATCAAGAAGAAACTAATAATAATATTTTTAATTCTTTTGGTAATTTTGGTTCAATCGATAAACAAGTTAATAATCAAGTAAATGATATACCAAATCAAGTAAATTTTGATAATAATATCCCAAATAATACATTTAATTATAATTCAACACCAGTTGAGCCAGTATATGATGATGTTAATGAAGAACCTGAAAATAATTATAATAATAATGTAAATAATGCCGAAACAGTAGTTGCAGAACCAACTTTAAAAGATATAATATCTATGATAAGAAAGTGTGCAGATGATATAGAAAAACAAGGATTTGAGTTAGATTCTGAAGAATTTGATTTCCAAGATATATATCAAGTAATATTTAAAATAAAGAAAAAATAAGAAAGAAAATTTTCTTATTTTTTTTATATACTAGGAAAGTTCTTTTAAATTTTTTTAGCAAGAATTTATATACTTATAGTTAATAAATATAATTGTGCAACGCAAAAATTCGGCTATTAAATCCGTTTTTAAAAATTATTGTTAATTTTAATAATCTACTTCAACACTAACAGGGTTCATTCTTATTTTACAATTTTCACACATGAATAATTGGTTATTTTTAAATGTTTCTTGTGTCATTTTTTTAAATTCAACTCTATATACAAGTCTTTCAAACCCACATGTATCACATTTAAATTTAATTGCCATTATAATATCTTCTTTGTTTCTTTTAAGTTTTCTAGTCATCGAACTCATATTTATATCCTCCTTCAAGTTACATCAAAACATAGTTTCATTAATGAACCACATTTTGGACATTTAATAGGAATCCTATTAAATGATGTCAAAATTGAGTTTTTCCATTTAAGCATAGATCTCATAAAAGGAATTTTTTCTTTTTTTATAATTGTAATTAGTTTATCACATAATTTGTTTGATTTATTATAAAAACCATAATATCGTATAGATTTATAATTTGAGGGAAGTAGATGCCTTAATAATTTCGTAATAAATGATTCTGCTGATTCAGTTATTTCATGATATTCTTCGTGTGTATGATCTGAATAAAACCATGTAACATTTTCTCCATCATATTTTAATATTCTTGATTCAGCAATAACTGGTCTAGAACAATATCTAGTTACATATCTAATTAATTCTTCAATTGAATTAAACTTATATCCATCATCTTCTAGTTTATTATTAACATAGAATCCATTTTTATATTTTAAATCCATTTTGTTTTTAGTGTCTTCAAATGATTTTTTTCCAAAATGTTTTTGCATGTTATCCAATAATATTTTCATAAATCTTTTTGAAAGAGCATCATAATTGAAATAATTATATTTCTTAAAATTATGATTTTTGTCAATTAATCCTTCAGCAATAATAACATGAATATGTGGATTAAAATTAAGTGGTCTACCAAATGTATGAAGAAAAGCAAAGAAACCTGGCATTAATTTATATTTATATTTCTTTTTTACTTTCCCGTTAACAATAGAATAAAGAGTTTTACAAACTGAATCAAATAAAATATCATTAGTAAGAAGGTCGTCAAAGAACCACATGTTTAAATCGTTAGGTATTGTAAATGTAATATGCCTATGTTTTGTATTAATACATTTTTCCAAAATATTTTGAGTTTTGATTTTTTGAGATTTAATACCACATGAAGAACATAATCTACCTTTACATGTATGATGAGAAAAGATAACTTCATCATCTTCAGGACAAACATATACGGAAGCACCGAGATTGTGATTAGCACAGTTAATTATTTTATGTACTTCTTTATCAGCATTATTTCGTTTTAAATCAATAGTATTTTTATATTTAGAGTAATACGCATCCCAATGGTCTTCAAATATTTTAGCAATTATACCAGTGGATTTATGGTTTGAATTGTTTTCCATAATGATATAGCCATCTTCATCAAATCTATTTTCATCAAAAATATGTTTTTTTGCCCAAGTATTAAAATTATTTATATCTAAATGCTTCATATCTATCACAAATTAATTATAACAAAAAATGTCCCCAAAGGGGACGGATAACAAAATTTATTTTGTTATTTTTTTATATTATCGTGGTCTTCTCATATCATCTCTTGTCATCATATTAGCATTTTGCGTATTTCCAACTTTTGTAATAATACCTGAAATAGTAAATGCATCATATTTTTCATCATCAATATATATTGTATAATCACCATTACTTAATTTATCATTTGATATAACAAGATTAGTATAAGATTTATCTGCTTTATAGTTTATAATTTCCTCATCACTACTATTTTTAATCGTAACTATCTTATCACTTGTAATTGTTTGATTAAAGTTGATCATTACAGAGTTAACGCTTGAATCTTCTCCTGGCATTTGAGCCATTCCTGATGAGCCAGATGCAATAAGTGATCCATCAGTAATTTCCAAAACTCCATCATAGTCTAGTGCACCATTTCCATTGTCAGTAGGGCCATATATAATAGTGTTACCACCATTTATATAAATGTTTCCATTTGCATCTAATCCATCGCCACTTGCATTAACAACAATATTACCACCATTTATTTTAAGTGTACCTGTAGTGCCCGAAAAATTATTACTACCAGGTCTATCATATGAAGAGCCATCTCCACCAGCAACATTAATACCATCATCACTTGAATTAATATTAATATTACCACCATTAATATTAATAACGGTTGCTTCAACACCTTCATAACTTTTATTTATATCAATATCACCATCATTAATAGTTAAATTATTATCTGCATGTATTCCATCATCACCTGAAGAAATAACGAATTTTCCATTTTTAATGATTATTTCGTCATTACTATGGATGCTGTCATCTGACGAATTAATATTAAATTCACCATTATCAATAACAATTGATTCTTCAGCCTTTAATCCCTTGGCACTTTTATTATCATCGTTACTACCCCAAGAACCCCACTTAGAATTATCTTTACTACTATTTTGACTACCATTTCCAGATGTAATATCAAAAGTACCATTTTCTATATATAAAATAGTTTCTGCTTGTATACCATCAGTTTCACTATTAATTTTATAAGTTCCACCTTTAATAGTAATAAAGCCTTGAGTTTCATCACTATCATTAGTAGATTTTATTCCATCACCACTAGATGTAATATCAATTGTCGTATTTTCAAGATAAACATAATCTTTTCCTTTAATACCGGTGTTAATACTAATAACTTTAATATCAGTATTTATAATTTTTAAACCATCTTTACTAACAATACCATTTTGATAATTTCCGTTTATAATTAATTTTCCATCACCATTTATAACTAAGTCATCCTTACTATATATTGTTGCATCAGTGTCATCACTTGTATAATTATCCTTATCTGAAATATTATTTTCACCTAATACTGTAATAATTACCTTTTTAGCCTTTTTAACGTATATAGGACTATAATCATATGTTAAGTTTGCACTATCAAGAATTAAATGAACAATATCATTATCATCAGCGTCAATAATAATTTGTGCATTTCCTGTACCACTTATATAATAATCACCATTATTTGTAATAGTAAATATATTATTATTTTTTTGAATACTATTTGTACAAGTCAAATTATCTAAATCTATATTATTATTTTTGTTATAACTTGTATCATAATCATCATCTATGGTAATATTATTACTTTCATTTGTTTTTTTATCATCAATATCAATATTTTCTTTATTCAAATAATCACTGAATATATAAATAATTATTCCTATAATTAATACAATAGGTATAAATTTAATTAAATGTTTCAAGTTCATCACCTATAATTCATTTTCTGTAGATACTCTACCTAAATTAACAGTTAAATTACCGTTTCGCGTTCTAATTTCATCAATAAAGTCTTTTTCATTTATATTATTTTTTAAACTTATATTATAAGATAATTCAAACATACTACCCATATTTGTTGTTTTAACTTTATTAAGTTCTATATTATTGGTATATTTATCAAAAATATCATCAAATATATTTGTATAATCTAAATTTTCAGGTATAGTTACTTTTAAACTTTTTTCATTATTCTTTTTCATACCAAAACTACTTTTTTGTAATATTATAAGTGCTAAACTTGTAATTAATGTAAATACAAAAGCATACATAATATGTCCCATACCAACTGCAAGACCAATCGCCATTGCAAAAAAGATACTTACAAGTTCTCTAGAGTTACCTTGCATTGATCTAAATCTAATTAAACTAAATGAACCTAAAATCGCAATTGATGTACCAAGATTACCATTAACCATCATAATAACAACTTGAACTAAAAGGGGAAGAACGGCAATTGTAATTGCAAAATTCTTACTACACTTTGTACTATACATATGTACAAGAGCAATTATAATTCCAAATATAAGGGCTGCTCCCATACAAATAAGAGCTGTACTAATTGAAAGTGTACCACTGTTACTTTCTAAAATACTATTAAACATTAATTATTCCTTCTTTCATCATTTTTTTATAAACATTTCCATATTTAGAAAAGGTTTTAGGAAAAATATTATTATTTGATAAACACTCTACTAACCATCTAGGATATCCATTTAAACTTTTAATTTCCATTAGATAGTATTTTTCATCACTTAATAATTCTCCTTTATCACCATGTTCTAATTTTAAATCATAATTTCTACTTCTAATATTATTATCAATTGTAATTCTTAAATTTTTATCTTGCTTAGCAATGTATGCTTTTCTATCATATGCAAGAAAGACTTTTGGTTTTAAATTATAATGTTTAATCATATAAATAATTTCTTTACTTATCTGGGAATCTTTATTAGAAATCTTTTCCATATTTATATATTTATAATAATCTTTAAGGGATAAAGTAATTCTTCTTTTATTAACAATACTATTGTATTTTTTCTTTATTTCAAAGAAAACTTCATCATCAAGACTAGGTACATTATAACTTCTTAATCTAAGTTTTTCTTTATATATAGGTTTCTCAATGGAAGTTCTTACTAACTCATAATCATCAGTATCAAAATATATATTACAAATAGTTGATTTATAAAACTTATCATGATTCATATATTCATTTATTAGAATCATTAAATTATGATATTGTTCTTCATTAAGAAGATATTTTTTTTCTACTCTATTAAATATTTCATTTGCCATATTTTTTCCTTTCCACAGTCTCATTATATTTCTTTAATTTGTAAAAATTATCATTAAATTATGTGAAATCGTTGTAAAATATGTACTTTTAATGTCTAATGTAATTATCAAATCATTGCTTTATGAATATTTTAATATTAAGGAAAGTGATAAAATGCATAAATATAAAGTATGTGTATATGCGATTAGTAAAAATGAATCTAAGTTTGTTGATAGATGGATTGACTCTATGCAAGAAGCCGATAAAATATTTGTATTAGATACAGGTTCAACTGATGATACTATAGATAAGTTAAAAACAAGAGGTGTAGTTGTAGAAACAAAAGTATTTAATACATGGCGATTTGATAATGCAAGAAATGCATCACTTGATATGGTTGATATAGATACAGATATATGTGTTTGTACAGATTTAGATGAAGTATTAGAAAAAGGATGGCGTCAGAAATTAGAAGATGCATGGAATGATAAAGTAACAAGAGCAAGATATAATTATAATTGGAAATTAGATGAAAAAGGAAACCCAATTGTTAATTTTTACACTGATAAAATACATAAAAGATGTGGTTATAAATGGACACATCCTGTTCATGAGGTTTTGAAATATAACAAAGATTATGAAAATATTATTACAATTGATGGTATTGTTTTAAATCATTATCCTGATGTTTTCAAATCAAGAGGTAGTTATTTATCATTACTTGAATTATCTGTAGAAGAAGATCCAGAAGATGATCGAAATATGCATTATTTAGGTAGAGAGTATATGTATCATCAAAGGTGGAATGAATGTATTGATACCTTAATAAGGCATTTAAGTTTAAAGAGTGCAACATGGAGAGATGAACGATGTGCTTCAATGCGATTTATTTCAAGATCATACCAAGCGTTAAATAGATATGAAGAAGCAAGAATGTGGTTAGATAAAGCCATTAATGAGGCACCTTATTTAAGAGACCCTTATATTGAAAGAGCCATATTAGAATATAAACAAAATAATTATAAGGATGTTATTAAATATGCCGAAGAAGCCTTAAAAATAACAAATCATGATAAAACATATATAAATGAAGTATTTAGTTGGGATAATACCGTTTATGATTTATTATCAGTTGCCTATTTTAATGAAGGAAAGATGGATAAGGCTTTAGAAAATGTTAATTTGGCTTTGAAAATGGATAAAGATAATAAAAGATTACAAAATAATAAAAGAATAATTGAAAATGTGATAAAATAATATATAGGATAGGTGAATAATTATGAAGATATGTATTAAAAATGGTACTTTAATTTCTATGTCAAACAGTAGAGAAAAAATAGAAAAAAATATTGATATTTTAATAGAAGATAATAAAATTGTTAAAATGGAAAGAAATATAAATACAGATGAAAATATGAAAGTAATTGATGCGACTAATAAAGTTGTTATGCCAGGGTTAATTAATACTCATGCTCATTTACCAATGAGTATTTTTAGAGAAACAATTGATGGATACACTCTTCAAGATTGGCTTACTAAAAAAATATGGCCAATGGAAGATAAATTAACAGAGGAAGATATATATTATGCATCATATTTATCAAATATTGAAATGATAAAGGGTGGAACAACAACTATCAATGATATGTATTTTATGACAAATAGTATTATTAAAGCTGCTATAGATAGTGGTGTTAGGATTCAAACAACAAGAACATTAATGGGAAATGCTGATAATAAAAATGATTTGGATAGACTTAAAGAATTAGAAACGATTATTAATCAAAATAAACATGATCGAATAACTTTTAATATAGGTGTTCATGGTTTATACACAACATATGAAAATTATTTTGACAAATGTTTACAACTTGCCGATAAATATAATTTACCAATTCATATGCATTTTTGTGAAAATGAAACTGAAAAAAAAGATATTATAAATATGTATAATAAGAAACCCATATCTATTTTAAAGGAAAAATTAAATGGTAAGAAAGCAATTCTTGCTCATTGTGTAAAATTATCTAAAGAAGAAATAGAGGAGTTGGCTAAAGAAAATATTAGTGTTTCACATTGCCCTGTTAGTAATTTAAAACTAGGTTGTGGTATTGCTGATATAAATGAAATGTATCATAATAAGATTAACATATCTCTTGGAACAGATGGGCAGGGAAGCGGTAGCAATCTAGATATGTTTGAGACTATGAAATATACAGCTCTTTTACAAAAGGGAATTAAAGAAGACCCAACCATTATGAATGCTTATGATGTTATGTGTATGGCAACTATTAACGGAGCTAAAGCGCTAGGATTAGAAGAGAAAATAGGTAGTATAGATGTAAATAAATTAGCCGATATTATTATAATTGATTTAGAAGACATTAAATTAAAACCAATTAATAATATCTTTTCTGAAATAGTTTATAATGTAAAGTCTAACAATGTAGATACTACTATTATTGATGGTAAAATACTAATGGAAAATCATAAGCTTATAAATGATAAGGAAAATTTAATAATAAATAAATGTGAAGAAATAATTACTAGAATAGTAAATAATTAGAAAAATTTACTAAATAAAAAATCCTTGTAATAAGGATTTTTTAACGATGAAAGATTTTTTTTAGTATTTTAAATTTTCTTCTAAATATAAAGAATACTATTAATATTGTGAATATTATAGGTAAAAAGTTAATAACGGAATTAATATTTTTATAAATAAAGTAAGCAGAAATTAAAATTATTATAGATATTAATAAAATAATAAGTATTCTTTTTATTATTATTTTATTTTTTTTCTTCTTCTCTAGTTGAATATTATTTTTAACATTGTCTATCTCTTTTTCAACATCACTTATTATAATATTTATATCATCATTATTTAAGTAAGGAATATTTTTAAGTTTATCATATTCCTTTTTAGCAACCATTTGTTTATCTTTTAATAATGATGTACTATTTATCAATTTAATTATTTTTTTAGTATTTTCTTTAATTAAATTATCACTAATATCTAATTTATTTTCTTTAAAAGTCTCTTTATAAAAATTTATTATATTATAACTAATTTGTTTACCATTTAATGCTTCCTTGATAGCAAATTCTTTAATAGTTTCTTTGATATCTATATTATAAAAGTCTGCACATTTATTAATTTTTTCATAGTCATTACTATCAGTCATTTCAATTAGATCAATCCATATCTTTCTACCAAGATAAATATTATCTTCTTTAGTAAAAGTATCATTCATTTTTGTAAATAAAATATTTATTAATTGTTTATTTAGATTATCAACTATATTTGGACATTTATTACAAACATCACTAATTACATCTTTAGCGGCTTCTTCATTATCCCAATTTTTTAATACACTATCATATGAATTGTATCCATCACTATTTATTTTATTGACATTATATACATCACCCATAACAACAGTATCACCAAATATGTTTTTATATGATGTAGTATATATCATTTTAGGACTATTTAAAGAATCAATAATGGCTTTTCTTTGTCTTTCATTCACCATATTATGATAGTTGGTTTCAATTTTATTTAACTTATCAGCAAATTTATTATTTTCCTCAATAAGCATTATATTAAAATCTTCTATACTTTTAAGTGTTAAATTATATATTAAAGTCATATTATTTTCATCTAATTTAAGTGTATAAAAATTTAAATCTATAATATCTTTAATATATTTTTTAAAATTATTAAAACATTTTAGATAGTAATCCTTTGGAATATTATTATCTTTATATTTAATTTTTTCTTTATAGTTATTTAAAGCATCATTAAGGCAATTTATTAAGTTAG
>OKXB01000258.1_pt1 | contig 67514 bp, 61 predicted proteins | sample 1601731 | NCBI WGS metagenome assembly OKXB01 (sample SAMN04414077, study PRJEB24778) | human gut metagenome | material: faecal | host: Homo sapiens
CGCCACTGGTGTTCCTTCTAATATCTACGCATTTCACCGCTACACTAGAAATTCCATTTACCTCTACCACACTCAAGTCTACCAGTTTTTAAGACGAACCGGAGTTGAGCCCCGGGCTTTTATCTTAAACTTAATAAACCGCCTACGCACGCTTTACGCCCAATAAATCCGGATAACGCTCGCTCCCTACGTATTACCGCGGCTGCTGGCACGTAGTTAGCCGGAGCTTTCTGGTATGGTACCGTCACTCTATATTCATTTCCTAATATAGCCGTTCTTCCCATACAACAGAGTTTTACAACCCATAGGGCCTTCATCACTCACGCGGCATTGCTCGTTCAGGGTTTCCCCCATTGACGAATATTCCTAACTGCTGTCTCCCGTAGGAGTCTGGGCCGTGTCTCAGTCCCAGTGTGGCCGATCAACCTCTCAGTTCGGCTACGCATCGTCACCTTGGTGAGCCATTACCTCACCAACTAGTTAATACGCCGCAGGCCCATCTTTAAGTGGAGCTTTAAAGGCTCCTTTCAATATATTGCTATATCTTATTCGGTATTATCAGTCGTTTCCAACTGTTATCCCCAGCTTGAAGGTAGGTTACCCACGTGTTACTCACCCGTCTGCCACTAGACGATGATCTTCTTCTTACTTCAGTGCAAGCACTTCGGTTTTCCAAAGGTCGTCTCGTTCGACTTGCATGTCTTAGGCATGCCGCCAGCGTTCATCCTGAGCCAGGATCAAACTCTCCAAAAAAATAAATCTCTAACGAGATATTAAGCTTTTTATAAGTTTAAATTCTGCTACTCAAATTGACGTTTTGCTCAGTTTTCAAAGAACATTTTCTTTCTTTATCAAGGGGTTTTTCCCGATGACAGTTAATAATATACCAAACTATTCAGCCAATGTCAACACTTTTTTAAAAGTTTTTTCAATTTTTTTAAAATTTGTTGATTATTGTATTTTTTAGGGTTAATTCTTATACTTTTTAACCCTATTTTTACGGTTTTGGCTTTCAAAGTTCTAATTCATTGTATCGCTTTATAAGTGCTTTGTCAATCCTTTTTGACTTTTTCTTTGTTTTTTGTTGATATTTGTAATTTCACCTGTAAATTTTATTATTTATTTCTATATTATATTGTCATTTTTTTGTTTTGTGACACTTTTTTGTTATGATTAATTATTTTTTATAACTTTATTTTGCTTTGTTAATTCATTAAAAATAAATGTTGGTAAGTTTTAGAGGAGCTTTTTATATAATATATGAAAGGTTTTAATAAAATCTGACGTGGAGTGAATTTTATTAAACTATAAAAAGAACCTATCACATATTATGATAGATTCTTTAATATTACTTTTTACTAATTCTAATTTTTATTTTTGTTGTTTTTGGCGTATATGTTGCTTTTACGTCATCGCCAGTAACTGTTATTGTTACTTCATGGTCTCCTTCTTTGTATCCTGATAAATCAACTATAGCTTTTATTTTGCTTTCATCAATGGTGCTTAATACTTCTTTTGTTCCTTTTACTATTACAGTTGTTTTTATTGATGATGAACCAATAGCGGCGGCTTTGTAATTAGAATCAAGATTTGTTGTTTCAATCATGATGTTTGGTATCTCTTTAGTAGTTTCTTCTCCTAGTGATACGGTTACTTTCATATTTTTAACTGATAATTCACGTATACCTTGTGGTGTTGTTAATGAAACGTTAAATACTTTGTTAGAGCTTAAATTTGTTACTTCTATTTCTACTGGTAGGTATTCAATTTTAGCTAAGGCATCTGTACTTCCATATACAGTTACTTTTGTTTCGCTTGCTGTGATGGCACTTATTGCTTTTCCAAATTGTACCTCACCTACTGGAATTACTTTAATTGGTACTTCTTTACTTGGTGAATCAATGCTGATTGTGGCATTTACTTTGCTTGGTACCATTTCTACGTCAACAGTTTTTCCATTTGTATCATAGGCAATTAGTGGTACATTTTCTAATGTTGTAACTCCTACACTTGGATCTACTAATTTTGAAATATCTACTAGGGCTCTTACAGTGGCTACTTCTTTTACAGTATGCTCGGCGCCTTTAATTATAACTTCTTGTTGATCTAAAGTTACATTTGATATTGATAATCTAGTGTCTAGTTTTTCTTTATTTATTGTATCAATAGTAATAGTTTTTGTTGAAGATACTTTTGGATATATTATTATTGTTACTGTTGATGGAGAAACATTATAGTTTAATGAGTCTACAACACTTTCATAATTTAATGATACTTTATGTGTACCTGCTTCAAGATTTGAAATATCTACGGATACAGTTCCTTTAGATAATTGTTTTGCTAGGTACATATCTACTTTTCTTCCTATAAGAGTTACATCGGCTGTTTCCGGCAAGCCTTCGACGACATAAGTTTCTGTGTTATATATAGCTTCAACTTTTTGATCGTGTAGAACCTCGGCATAGGAATCTACTAAAACAATTGATTTATTGTCAACTACAATGAAAGCTACTATCGCTAGTACTAATGATATAAATATTAGGGTGTTTTTACGAACTAACCAACGTTCAAACTTGTCTGTTCTATTACCAGCTTTTTCTGATAGTAAAAAGATAAATTTTGTTATTGGAGTTATTATTTTTTTGTCTATTAAGTGGCCAATAGCTTTAATGAACATAGCAATTTTACGAGTTTTTTTCTTTCCTTTATTTGTTTTCATCACTATTCGCCCCACTTTCTTCTTCTAATTCATCATCTAGTAATAATTCTTTTTTAGGTTTTAATTCTTCGATTAGGATCATTCTTGCATCATCTAGTGATAGGTTATAGTTTAAAATACCATTTATGGCTATGGAAATTTTGCCTGTTTCTTCAGATACGACAATGGAGATACAGTCACTTTCTTCACTTATACCAACAGCAGCACGGTGTCTAGTACCTAATTTTTTGTTGATTTTGCTGTTTAGACTAATTGGAAAAATTGCTCCAGCACTAGTGATTCTATTTCCTTGAATGATAACTCCACCATCATGTAATGGGTTACGTGGAAAGAAAATTGAAATTAGTAATTCTGCGGAAATATCAGCATATAGTGTTTTACTTTTTTCTACATAGTCATTTAGACTTATTTCTCTTTCAATGACAATTAAACCACCTATTCTTGATTTACGCATATAATCAAGAGCATTAGTTATTTCGTAAACTACTTTCTCTCTTTCATCTAGAGTTAGAGTACGATGTCTTGTAAGAATTTGCTTTTTACCTAATTGTTCGAGGGCATTTCTAATTTCTGGTTGGAAAATTATTATTAGAGCAAGTGGTCCCCAAGTTAGAGTATATTCTAAAATTAGACCTACTGTTTGAAGATTTAAATAATCACTCAATAGTTTTATAACGATAAGGATTAAAACTCCTTTAAATATCATGATCATTTTAACATTATTTTTTAAATTTTTTAGTACAGCATAGATTAATATCCAAACAATTGACACATCTATTAGATTTTTCAATATTGAAAGCATCCCGCTTACTGTCATATTCACACCATCCTTTAATATTCATTATCTATTATATCATATTAAATTAAAAATTGATATAGAAAAAAAGAGAAATTAAAAAAGCGCTGTGGAAACGCTTTATTTACTAGTATTTATTTGACTACGACAGTAAAAGGCGTATGCTACTAATCCGCATAGTAGCCCTATTGAAATTATAGCAAGATTTTTTACGCCTGCTGTTTGTGAATTCTTGTAAGTATCTATGCCAAACTCACATGATACAGGAGCGAGAGAACCAGTATTTATGACTACGGCTTGATTGTTACCTTCTTTGTAGACTACAGTGCCGGTGCCACTACCATCTTTTGAAAAAGTTATTTTTTGACTGCCTGATTCTTTTAAGACAGTAATTTTTAAATCATTTCCGGATATTTCACATTTTAGGCTATCTGAACATTTTACTTTATAATTTGACAATACACCATTTTTATCAGTATAGGTTGCTGTTTCTCCAACGGCTAACTCAAGTTTAGTAGTGCTTGAACATTGTGAAGGTGTTTTTTTATTGTCAGCAACAGCTTTATTTATGGCTGATATTTCGTCTTTGAAGTCAACAACAGTTGTGCCATATGAAAAAGTTACGTCTGTTCCATAGAAATTTGTTCTATACCCTGCAGCATAAAGCTTGTCCCATATCATTTTTTGAGTGGCGGCATAGTAATTATCGGTTTTATTGATTTCGTAACCGAAGTGAATTATTTCATTTATTTCATCGGCTAATTTCTTTGATTTTAAACTATCATTTAGAGTTTTGTTTAAGTAAGTAGCTAGGGAATCATCTATTTGATATATTTGTGAACCGCTTGCTAAACTGGTACCAACATCAATGCAAAAGCCAATTTGTTCATTGCTGCTGCCAGCTATTCTGATTTTTATTAGATCTGTTTGTTCATTATTAATTGTTTTATGGATACGATAATGGCCATCTGTTTGTTGATCGTTATAGTATACATAGTTTTCTTTTATGGTATCAGCAAAAACACTTTTGGTGCTTATAAATACAGCTAATGTTGAGACTAATATTTTACTAAATTTTCTTTTCATCTATATCACCTATCTTGTATTTAATTATATAATAGTTTTTATTTTTTTGCAATCAATATTTATATGTTTTGTTTTGGGGATTACATAAGAAAAGAGCCACTATTTAGCTTCTTCTGTGGCTCTTGTTTCTCTTATTACAGTAACTTTAATTGTTCCTGGATATTGAACATCAGATTCTATTTTTTCTTTAATTGTTCTAGCTATTTGATATGACATTAAGTCATCTACTTCTTCTGGTTTAACGATTACACGTAGTTCACGGCCTGCTTGAATGGCATAAGCTTTATCAACGCCTTTTACTTCGTTACCGATTTGTTCAATTTTTTCTAATCTTTGGAAATAGTTTTCTGATGAGTCATTTCTTGCTCCTGGTCGAGATGCAGAAATAGTATCGGCAATATTTACAATTGAAGCTATTATGCTAGTTGCTGGGGTATCACCGTGATGGGAAGCAATGGCGTTAATAACAATTTTGTTTTCATTATATTTTTTGGCAATATCAACACCAATATCGACATGACTTCCTTCCATTTCAAAGTCAATAGCTTTTCCGATATCATGTAATAGGCCAGCTCTTTTGGCAAGGTTAACATTTTCACCAAGTTCAGCAGCTAGTAAGCCAGATATGTTGGCAACTTCTTTAGAGTGCGTTAGAGCATTTTGACCATAGCTTGTTCTAAAATGTAATTTTCCAATAATAGTTATTAATTCTGGGTCTATTTTTGATAGGCCTAACTCGTAGATGGCGTTTTTACCATATTCTTTAATTTTTTGATTTACTTCATTACACATTTTGTCATATACTTCTTCGATTCTAGCTGGGTGAATACGACCATCTTTAATTAGTGTTTCTAATGTTAGTCTAGCAATTTCTCTTCTTAGTGGGTCAAAGCTAGATATTACGATGGCTTCTGGTGTATCATCTATTATTAGGTCAACGCCAGTAACTGATTCGATGGTTCTAACATTTCTACCTTCACGACCGATAATACGGCCTTTCATCTCATCGCTCGGTAAGGAAATAACTGAGATTGTTTGCTCGTTAGTAACGTCAGCAGCATATTTTTGCATGCAATTTACAAGCATTTCTTTGGCTTTTGAGTCTACATCTAACTTGGCTTCTGTTTCTCTTTCTTTGATGAATGCAGCAATTTCCTTGCTCATTTTTTCTTCAACAATTTTCATAACTGATTCACGTGCTTGTTCTTTAGTGAATCCGCTAATTCTTTCTAGTTCTTCTAATTGTTCACGTCTGATTTCTTCTGTTTTATTTTTTATTTCTTGGATTTCATCTTGTTTCTTTAGTAAATTTTTCTCACGTTCTTCAAGGCCTTTTTCTCTACTTTGCATGATTTCATCACGTTTATCTAGATTTTTCTCACGCTGAAAAATGCGGTCTTCTGATTCTTTTACTTCATTTTTCTTTTCTTTTATTTCTTTATCGGCCTCTATTTTTAATTTATTTACTTCTTCTTTTGTTTCAAATAATGTTTCTCTTTTTAGTTTATCTGCTTCTTTTTTAGCTTTATCAATAATAGAATCGGCTTTTTTTTCTTTTTCTTTGTTGCGAAGATAATTTATTACTAATAGTAATACTATGCCTACTATCAATCCAATAATAAATAATAAGATGGAGAAGATTGTTTCATTCATGTGAACACCTCCATTCTTTGTATTTTTTTATATGATAGAAAAATTTTTTAAATTAAACTATACAATATAATTGTATAGTTCTTTTTGTCTAAAGTCAAGTTATTTTTGGCATAGATATGGTTTGATAAAGGGATTTTGGTATTTAATTAGATTTTTTTTGGTGTGTGGCAATAAAAAGACCTACTATGAGGATAGTAGGCATTTTATTTTGTTATTTTTAATTTATCTAGAAGTTTTTTAGGTAATAAATCTTTTAGATATTTGAAATTTATTGCTAAATATGTTCCTCCACATACTATTCCTGAAACTGCTAGGTTAAATACTTGAATTAAGCGGTTATTTGAATCTACCGGAAGAATTATATTAAATATTTTGAACATTATTATCAAGATGATTGCTGAGATGATAAAACGTGGGATGGCTTTGCTTGTTTCTTGATAATTTAAGTGCATTTCATTATTTAGATATATGATACTGATACTATTTGATAGGATAAATCCTAATAATGTAGCAGTGATAGCACCATAGTATGCTGGTAAATTTAGTTTGGCAAATAGATACATGAGTGGTATATCTAGCAAAATATTAGTAATTAGGCCGGTCAATACACTGATATATATTAGTTTTGATTTGTTAAGGCTTTGTAATAGTGAGTTAATTACCATGTAAAGACAGTCAAAAATTGTGACAATTATTGTGTATTTAATTATTTTTGGGCCGTATGTGCTAGCACCGTAGAAGACACTCCAAAGGCTATTTGACATACAACTAAGATATATGGCTAGAGGAGCAATTATTAACAAGATGATTTTTAGACATTTATTAAAGTTGTTGTTTACAGCCACCATATTTTTTTCGGTATAATCTTTGACCATGTTAGGAATTAAGCTAACAATTAGGCCTGTTGATATTGAAGTGATGATGGTGTTAAATTTTACTCCCCAAGTTGTAAATACACTGCTAATAAATTCTGTATCAGTAGCGCTAAATCCTAATTTTGGAAGGGTTCTAATTACTAGAATCATGTCTGTTGAAGTATATAGGGTATTGGCTAGATTGATAATGATAAAGGGAATTGAATAGCAGATGATTTTTTTGACGATTTCTTTATCTTCTTCTTTGGTAGTTATTGGTTTTATATCTAATCCTATTTGTTTTTTATTATGTTTTACAACGTTATTTAGATATATAAAGGTGGCAATTCCTCCAATGCAGGCAGCAAATACTGATACACCTACGCCATATTTTATTGGTAATTTGAAGGTATATGTACATAGGTAACTACCGACAATGATAATTAGTATACGTACTATTTGTTCTATTACTTGGCTAATTGAAGGCTCTTTAATATAACGATGTCCTTGAAGATAGCCTCTTTCAATACTTAGGAATGGAATTATTAGTAAAGCGAATGATATTAGTCTAATGACAAATGTTACATCTTCGATGGTATTTCCACCTTGTAATTCTCCAATAATTAAATTTGATAGTTGAGGAGCAAAGCTGAAACAAATGATAAAGGCAAAGATGGAGAAAGTCATGATGATATTGATAGCGATATGATACATTCGGCTTTTTTTATTCATTTCTCCTAATGTGTTATATTCGCTAGTTAATTTGCTTATTGCTAGTGGTATGCCAGCTGATGATATAATTAAAAATACATTATAAATGTTATAGGCATATCCATATAGAGTGCCACCCTGCTCTCCAATTATTTTATAGAAAGGAATTACGTAGAGAATTCCTAAAATTTTAGTGATGATAATACAAAGTGTGGCAATGAAGGCTCCTTCTAGAAAGGATGATTTTTTCATTTTTTTCATATTATACCTCACAAAAATATACTTGATACCATATTAAGAATATATAAATATTGTATATTTTTCTACCATTATTACATTTTCCTTGATAGTGATCTTCTAATAATTTGTTAATAACAGTTGTGTCAAAGAACTTTGATGCATAGTCTTTGTTAAAGTATTTTTTGACTTCTTTATAGTATTTTTCTTCACGAATCCATTTTGAGAAAGGTACTGGGAAGCCAAGTTTTCTTCTCGTTGACCATTCTTCTGGCATTTCTTCATCAGCAACGCTACGGAAAATTTCTTTGGTTTTCTTTTTTCTTATTAAGTATTTTGTAGGAATTTTACGAGCAACTTCCCATACTTCTTTATCAAGAAATGGTACACGTAATTCAATGGAATTAGCCATAGTCATTTTATCAGCTTTTAAAAGTATGTCTTGTGGAAGCCAAAAATGCATATCGAGATACATTTTTTTAAGGACATCATTTTCATGTTTTACTTTTTCGTAATATGGTTTTAGGACGTCAGTAGTGGTCATGTTATCTTTTAAACGGTCTGTTAATATTTCGTTAGCCTCTTCTTCAGTCATTACTTGGGCATGACCAATATATCTCTCACAAAACGGTTTACTATATTTGATGAGGGTATTTTTTCCTGGAAAATGAGGAAGTTTTTTGGCAACACTGGCAATTGGCTTTTTGATAAAAGTTGGCATATTCATATAAATTTTTACTGGTAGGGGCTCTAGATATTCGTTGTATCCTCCGAACATTTCATCGGAGCCTTCTCCTGATAAGACAACTTTTACTTGTTTACGGGCTAATTCTGAAAGAAACAATAATGGTACAGTTGAGAGATTAGCGTGCGGTTCATCAGTGTAGTATTCAACTTTTGGAAGACTTTCAAAGAAGTCATGTTTTGATATATATCTACTATAATTTTTGACATTCATTAGATCTGAGAATTCTTTAGCCATTTTGGTTTCATCAAAGCCAGCTTCATCAAAACCAACGGAAAATGTTTTATCAGGTTTAGCAACGCTTACGACATATGAGGAATCTACTCCTCCGGAAAGGTAAGAGCCTACTTCAACGTCTGAGGTTATTTGATGATATTTAATAGAAGACGCTAAGACGTTTTTGATATCTTTTTTATATTCATCATATGGCTTATTTACTTTGTCATAGATTATATCAAAATATTGTTTTATTTCTAATGAGCCATCTTTATATTTGAAATAGTGACCTGGTTTTAATTTGTAAACATTTTTAAAGAAAGTTTCTTCAAAGACAGAATATTGGAATATTAAATACATTTTAAGGGATTTGTCATTTACTTCTTTTACAAAGTTAGGGTGTGGGATAAGTCCTTTTATTTCTGATCCAAACATAAATTCATCATCTTTGTGATAATAGTAAAATGGTTTGATTCCAAAATGATCACGGCATCCGATTACTTCTTTGGTTTTGGTATCATAGATGATAAAAGCAAACATACCACGAAGGCGTGGAAATAGTGATTCTTTGTATTCTTCGTAACCGTGGAGAATTACTTCTGTATCGGTATTAGTTGTGAAAATGTGGCCTTTTTGGAGTAATTCTTCTTTTAGTTCTTGATAATTATATATTTCACCATTAAATACAATTACTTTGGTTTTATCTTCGTTGTATATTGGTTGTGAACCACCTTTTAAGTCAATAATTGATAGGCGGCGAAATCCTAAAGCTATAGACTCATCAGTATAGTAACCGTCGCTGTCGGGACCACGATGAACAATAGCATCAGCCATTTTTTTGATTATTTTGTTTTTGGTGTCTTTTTTTTGTTTTCCTACAAAACCTACAAATCCACACATTATTTATCATCTCCTTGTATATTGTTTTTCCAATAACTATTTTTATATTCTTTATAATATCTAAAGTGTTTTTTTATTAAATATAGCTGTCTTTTAAAGTTTTTATCTTTGTTATATTTTATTGGGTTTACTGCTTTGGACCATAATTTTAAGGCTTCAGCACGGTATTCTTTGTTGAGAATATATTTTTTAGCAATGCCTTTTGGTACGAATGATAGGAGTACTTTGTCAGTTAGAAAGGTATAAGGCATTTCTTTATGATAGATTAAATCATCTACGAGAACTTTTACTAGATTGTATCCTAGTGGGGTTAAATAATAGCTACTTCTACCCTGTCTTGCATTTATTTCAAGCACTTTAAAAGTTTTATCACGGTAATCATATTTTAGATCGAATTCACAAAATCCTTGATATTTTATTTTTTCTAGAAAGGTTTTCATTTGTTTTTCAATTTCTTCTGTTTGGCCGAATTGATTGTAACCATTAATTAAAATAGCAGCGTTTCCAACCATGTTTTTGCTATGTTCTTGGAGGCCTATTTGCGCTAGTGATAGTAATTTTACTTCATGATTTGGGGTTACATATGCTACGGCATCAAATAGATATGAATCATCTCCGGGAATAAAATCTTGAATTATTAGATAATCAGTATAGCCGTTTTCTTTAATTAAATTGATGGTTCTTAATAATTCTTCTTCACTGTATATTTGATATATTTTGTTTTTGCCAGTAAAAGATAAATGATTATACATAATTACATTGCTTGGTTTAAGAATTACAGGATATGTCATTTTTTCTTTGAATGGGGCTTTTTTTGAACAGTCATAGAAGAATGTTTTAGGTATATTAATGCCTTTATCTTTGTAAGTTTTATAGAACTTTTCTTTCATGATAAGAGAATCAATAATTTCTATATCTGGATAATTAAAGATAAAGTCATCTTTTAGAAGTTGTTTTTTGTTTTTTGAAATAAATTTTGCATAGCTTTCATTTGAGCTAATAAGTAGGGTTAGATAATTACCATGTTCTTTTTTGAATTTGTAGATAGCATTCAAGAATCCAGCTTCGTCCCAAATGTTAGCATCATATGTGATATTAATAATGTTAGAAAAATGAGTGAATGGTAGAGGCTCCTTGGCTAGGACGTAAGCATTCTTGTGATAAGCTTCATGATAGCAACGGGCCATATAGTAGGCATTGGCATCACTACCGATTATTAGAACATTATATTTCATGAGTAACACAACCTTTCAGTTTAATATTTTATTTCTTTACCATCGCTATATACACGTGGCACTCTTGTGGTAATTCCTGTTAGAATGTGATAAGCATTTGAACCCATATTTTGGGAAACTTGTCTGATTGTTATATCTTGGCCAAATACTTCTACTTTATCATGTAGTTTTATGGTTTTATCTACTTTTACAAGAGTCATATCCATACAAATATCACCAATTATTTCATATTTTTTATGATTTATTACGACGTATTTCATTTTGTTGTTAATACCATCAGCATATCCAATTGGCAATGTTGCTACGATTAGAGGCTCTTTTGCTATATAGTTGGCACCATATCCGACGAAGTCGCCAGCTTTGATATTTCTTAGACTCATTACTTCTGTATACAAAGAGTACGCTGTTTTTACTTTTAAGTTATTGCTAAGAATAGTTGGTGATATGTGATTCAAGCGATGCAATAAATCTCTTTTTAGTTTTCTTAGGCCAGTTGGTGTGGGAATACTGCTATTAAAACCATACATGATTATTCCTAGTCTTGTACCTGTTTCATATGGCATTTTTTCATGATGATTGAGAGTTATTGAACGATTTAGGTGCACTATAGGGATACTGTTTAAATCAATGTTTTTAGTTAGTTCATTAAATTTGTTAATTTGTTTATCATAGTAAATGTCATTTAGGCCACTTGTAGCTAGGTGTGTATAGATGCCTTCTAGGTAGAGATTCTTTGAGGCTTTGATTAGGTTGTAGGCTTTGGTTAAATCTTCTTGACTAGTAAAACCTAGGCGACTCATACCGGTATCTAACTTCAAATGAACAGTTATTTTATCTTTGAATTTTGATTTTAGTAATTCTTCAAGGTACACTAATGACTCGATGGTTATTGTGATCTTGTTTTTGATAACTGCTTCTAGATATTCAATATTTATTGGCTCTAGACATAGAATTGGAATTTCTTGATTGTACTCTCTAACAGACAATGCTTCTTCGAGTGATGAAGTTGCTAGATAGTTTATGCCTCCCTTTATTAGATCATTTACAATGTAGGCTCCATGTCCATAAGCATTTGCTTTAACTATCCCAATATAATATTTATACTGAGGATACTCCTTTATTATTTCCTTTACATTATTTGTTAATACTTGATTATCTACTTTGACATATGTTTGACGATACATATATTCATCTCCTTAATTAATAGTATATAATATATATAATTATAGCATAAGATAAAGTTATTTGTAAATTATAAGTATCTTTTTTGAAATATTATCATATAGTTAAGTGTATAAAGAAAGGAATGATAGAATAATGGAAACACTTAAAGTAGGAACTAAATCCAATCCTAATTCAGTGGCAGGAGCGTTAGCTAATGTATTTAGGGAGAAAAATACTGTAGAAATTCAGGCTATTGGAGCAGGAGCACTTAATCAGGCTATTAAAGCGATAGCTATTGCAAGAGGGTTTGTAGCACCGGCTGGGAAAAATCTAGTTTGTATACCAGCATTTACAGATATTGTGATTGATGGTGATGAAAGGACAGCTATTAAGTTGATTGTAGAGACTAAGTAGTCTCTTTTCTTATATTTGGCGATGGTTAATATTATGATGAATGAGGACAGATACATGTTACAGTTAGGATATTGATGATAAATAGATGATATATTTTAATATTTGGAAATGTATGATATGGATAATATTTTAATACATGTATATTAGTTATTTGGTATGGGTAGAAAAAATTTGATTTTGAATATTTGGGCATTTAATATGGGCTTGTTGTTTTAATATATGTAATAAAATTGGTAATTGATTTTTGAATTATAATTGGATATAATAGAAGTGATTATGTTGATATGAAGATGATTTGTGGGGTGTTATGATGAAGAAAATGATCAAGGATTTTTTTGGAGATTTTAAATTACAAGTTAGAGATATTAAAAATGGAAATATTAAAAGGCAAATCCCTAATATGTTAACTTTTTCTAGAGCACTCTCCCCTTTTATAATTATTCCAGCAATGCTTTTGGGAGAAATAAAGATTGCTATTGGAGCACTAATATTTTTTGCAATAACTGATTTTTTAGATGGAAAGATAGCTAGAAAGTATAATTATGTGTCTGACTTTGGTGTAAAACTCGATGCTGTTTGTGATAAGATTTTTGCTATGAGTTTAGTAATTCCAGCAGTATTTGAATGTTATATTTTATTATTTAACTTGATACTAGAGATAGCGATTAGTTATACCAATTTGTTATCTGAAGCCAAGGGAAATCATCCAAGATCTACTATTATCGGGAAAATTAAAACAACATTGTTATCAATTACATTAATTTTAATATATATTCCTAAAACTGATATTAAAATTATTTTTATAGCTTCAATTGTAACCATTATATGTCAAGTAATTACTTTAATTAAATATATTAATATTGATATGGATAAAGATAGGAAAAGAAAGAGAAATAAAATATAAGTATTTTTACTTAGAAATTGATAAGCAATGTAATGGCTAAAGTTTTGAATGTAAAAGTTTTTATTTAAATATTATGAAAAAACAAGAGACCACAAAGTAAATTTGTTTGAACTCTTGTTTTTTTGTTGTTAAATATAAGGGTTATATTAATACTAGCGTTGATATCATTTAGTAATTTATTTTTTTAATAAAGTTTTAGCGACTTCTAGATGCTCTTCAGTGAAACCATCTTGATAAAAACTGGTATGGATAATTTTGTCATAATATTCTTCATATCCTGGGAAGAAATCATCATCAATAATTATAAAGTTTTTAATATTGGGATGTTCTTTTAGATAGAAAGATATTTCCATACTACGATTGTTTTTTATATAAGGGGTTACATCAGTAATGGGCAAACCTTTTGATACGAGGTATTCTTCTATTAAAGGCCATATTCTTAGGTTTCGCCATGTTGAAATAACAACAATTTGAGAATTTGTAGTTTGAGACAATGTTTTTATTAAGAATATTTTATTGTTATCTAGATCATTTATTTGACTTAAATAAAGTTGGTGTTCAAGTGGGCTATTTTTTGGTAATTTTGATATAGCTTTTCTAAAACCATAATTTTCTTTGAAAGTATTATTTGAATTTAGAACACCATCAATGTCTAGAAAAATAATATTTTGTGACATAATTATTTCACTAATGAATATAATATGGCTATTTCTTTATTAGTTAGGTGGCGGTATTCACCTGGTTTTACGCCGGTTAAATCAAGATTAGCATATTTTTCTCTTTTTAATTTTACAACGTCATGATTAATTGCTTCAAACATTTTTCTTACTTGATGGTTTCTGCCTTCATGAATAGTTAGTTCTACAAGTGATTTATCAGTGGCTTTATCATATTTTTTAAGGTTAACTCTAGCGCGAGAAGTCTTACGGCCATCTATAACTACTCCTTCACGAAGCCTTTTTATATCGTATCCGGTTACTAGTCCTTTGACTTTGGCAATGTATTTTTTCTCTACTTTGCTAGATGGATGCATCAGTTTATTGGCTAAATTACCATCGTTTGTTAAAAGAATGATACCAGTAGTGTCATAGTCAAGACGGCCAATTGGATAAATTCTTTCAGTACTTTGAATTAAATCTACGACTGTTTTACGTCCGTGATCATCACTAACAGCTGAAATTACTTCGCGTGGTTTGTTTAATAAATAATATTCATAATTTTTATTATTGTCTAAAATGGTATTCTCTACTTCGATTGTATCACTAGTTTTTACTTTGGTACCTAGTTCTTTTACAACTTCACCATTCACTTTTACTTTGCCTGCTTGAATTAACTCTTCAGCTTTTCTACGAGAGGTATACCCAAGGTTGGCTATTACTTTTTGTAATCTTTCCATAGTTACTCACCTGAAATGTATTATAACCTATTTTTAAAAAATTAACAATAGTGTATAATATAATTAGGAGATGATTTTATGAAAGCGTTAATTACAGGGGCTAGTTCTGGAATAGGTTTAGAGGTAGCAAAGTATCTTTCATCTTTAGGACACGATCTTATTTTGGTTGCTAAGGATGAGAAAAAACTTAATAGTGTTAAGGAAAGTTTTGATACCAATGTTGAAGTTTTTTGTTATGACTTATCTATTATAGAGAATTGTTATAAGCTATATGATAATGTAAAGGATAAAAATGTGGACATTTTAGTTAACAATGCTGGCTTTGGTATATTTGGAGACTTTCACGAAGATAATCTTGATAGAGAAATGAATATGATTGATCTTAATGTTAAGGCTTTACATATTTTGACAAAATTATTTGTTAACAACAAGAGTACTAAATATATTATGAATGTAGCTAGTTCAGCTGGGCTTATGAAGGGAGGACCTTTGATGAGTGGATACTACGCTACGAAGAGTTATGTATGTAGTTATTCGTTTGCATTATATGAAGAACTCCGTAGGTGTAAAGTTGATAAACATATCTCTGTTTTATGTCCTGGTCCAGTTAATACTAATTTTAATAAGGTAGCTAATGTAAACTTTAATATTCATTCTTTGGAGGCTAAGGATGTGGCTAAATATGCTGTAGATAAAATGTTTAAGAATAAATTATTAATTGTACCAGGATTTATGGTACGAATGGGAGTTTTCTTTTCTAGATTTTTACCACTTAAAACTTTACTTAAAATTACTTACAAGATTCAGGAGAAGAAGAAATAAATAAAAATTAGAGCATAGAAAAACGATACAAGGCAAAAATGCTAAGTATCGTTTTAATTTTTATAGTAATACTACAAGGCATACTACTAAAGCTAATAGAAGAATTAATCCTAAGACAAATCTCCAAATATATTTTAACCAAGTAGTGTATGGAATATCAAAATATGTTAGAGCAAATATTAATATAATACTTGTTGGTCCAACAACACTAAATATTGCATATATACCTTGGAATAAAATAGCTAAAGCTTCATAAATTGACTCATCTGTAACTAATGTTAATATTGGTGAGAAGCATCCTGCTACAATATAGTATGAATCTACATTTAATAGGCAACCTAGGAAAGCTAATAATGAAGATACTCCGAAATTAAACTTACCATATTTAGAAATTAATAATTCTAAGAAGCCATTATTGTATGCACATACTAAAACTGTATAAGCAATAGTCATTAATAGAGCTGCTGGTAATGCTTTTTTGCAACCTTCAATGAAACTATCTACTGTTTCATCAGCTTTTACTTTGTTAACAATAGCTAATACTAAAGCAACAAATAATGCTAATACACTAACAATAATGTAGTTGTACCAAGGGTTTCCATTTACATTCCATTCGCCTAATGCTGGAAGACTATCAGAAATGATATTGCTTACAAAGGCAAAGTCATAGAAATTGTTACCTTTGAAGAAATCTACAATACTCTTCATAAATGAAATATCATAAATGTTCCAAGCTTTTGATACACTCAATATTTCTAATACTAGAACTATAGCTACTGAAGCAATAACAGGAATAGTAACATTAAATTTAAATTTAGTTTTCTTTATTAATGATACTATGTATGTAACTAATTGAATTAATCCAAATGCTACAATAACTAAGATTAATCTTACGATTAAAGCACCTACAGTTAATCCAGCAATAGTTGTATGGAAATCACTAAAGAAACTAATATCATATAGTGATGTCCATGGAATTAATCCAAGTACCATAATTACAAACATTAATACTAAAGTGGTTACTAAAGGCCATACTTTAATATTTTTGTAGTTTCCTTTTACTTCACTAATTAATAACTCTGAATTGTCATTTAATTCATATTTTACTTTTTTGCCTTCAACATCAGATATGTGTTTATTTACAAAATAAATTAATAGGGCAATGCCTGTTAAAAGTAATAATAGTTTAGGAAATGTATTGGCAAATTTGTTATCTAAGCCAACAAATTCCTCAAAAGTAGTTATTCCGTAAGTGTTAGGATTTAGAATAGTAGTAAATATTCCTCCTAAGTATCCTATAAGAATACTAACAATTGTTGATGATACGGCTACAAGCTTATCATATCCTAATAATATAATAATTGAAGCTACTAATGGAACAAATACTAATAATTGGATATTCATTCCTGTTAAAGAAGCAGCGACAGCAAAGATTATAATTACTAAGAAAATAAATTTACGACCGATTGGTTTTACTCTAGTTACAATACTATCTAGCATTTTTTTATAAGCAGGTATTTTGTTTAATACGCTATAAAAACCGCCAATTACTAGAACATATAAGAATATATAACTAAAGTTTGATAGAACGATGCTGAAATAGTTAACTGGAGCATCTGCTAATCCAATATATGAAATAGCATCTTGTCTACCTGGGACAAAATAAGTTATTACGATTATTAGCAATAACATTATTCCTAAAGTTTTTAATAATCCATGTTTTTTCATTTTTTCCTCCTAATTATGTATCACACAAGACTCTTTATTCTTTTTCATTATTACTTTTTCTTCATTTGTGGGAACAAAATTACGTCTCTTATTGAATCTTGTTCAGTAAATAACATACACAATCTATCGATGCCATAGCCTATTCCACCTGTTGGTGGCATGCCATATTCAAGAGCCTCAATGAAGTCCATATCAATATCATTGGCTTCATCATTTCCTAATTCTCGTTCTTTAAGTTGAGCTTCAAATCTTTCTAATTGATCTATTGGATCATTTAACTCTGTATAGGCGTTACAGAATTCTTTTCCTCCAATAAATAATTCGAATCTATCAACAAATCTTGGGTCATCAGGATTTTTCTTCGTTAATGGAGAAATTTCTACTGGGTGACCATACAAGAATGTAGGCTGTATTAGGGTTTCTTCGACATATTTTTCAAAGAACTTGTTAATTATATGACCAACATTTTCTTCGTGTTTTTCTAATTCTATGTGGTGTTCTTCTGCTAATTTCATGGCTTCTTCAACGGTCATATGTTTATGAAAATCTATACCAGTTTTTTCCTTAATGGCATCAACCATGCTTATTCTTTGCCATGGGCCATCAAGATTTATAGTTGAACCATACCAATTGTATGTATATTTTCCAAATACTTCTTTAGCAATAGTTTTAAACATTGATTCAGTTAATTCCATCATGCCTTCTAGATCTGAATAAGCTAGGTAGGCTTCCATTAGAGTGAACTCAGGATTGTGTTTAGGATCCATTCCTTCATTTCTAAATACACGGCCAATTTCATATACGGCTTCCATGCCTCCTACTAGTAACCTTTTTAAAGGTAACTCTAGGGCAATACGAAGGTACATGTCCATATCTTGAGCATTATGGTGAGTTTCAAATGGTCTTGCTGAAGCACCAGTTAGTAATGTTGATAAAACTGGAGTTTCTACTTCGACAAAGCCACGATTATCCATAAAGTTTTGAATGCAACGAATTATTTTTGGTCTTGTAAATGCTATTCTCTTAGAGTCTTCATTCATAATTAAGTCAACATAACGACGACGATATCTTTCTTCTATATCAGTAAGGCCATGAAATTTCTCAGGTAATGGTCTTAATGCTTTTACGAGGTGAGTATATTTTAAACATTTAATAGTTACTTCACCTGTTCTTGTCTTCATTACTTTACCAGTAACTCCGACGATATCACCAAGATCGGCACTTTTGAAGAGATTATAGCTATCTTCTCCAACGTCATTAATTGATATATATATTTGAATTGAGCCAGTTTTATCTTGAATGGTAAAGAATGATGCTTTTCCCATTTTTCTAATAAACATTATTCTTCCGGCAACGGTATATTCATCATCAATGTTTTCAAAAGCGTCATGTTCTATATCTTGGTACTTATCTTTTATTTCTTTACTGAAGGCGGTTCTTTCAAATTTATGGCCATATGGATCTAGGCCCATTTCTTTTATTTTATTAGCCTTCTCTCTTCTAATTTGTTCTTGATCTGTTAGTTCTCGCATTTTATCATCTTCTTTCTTTTATGACAAGAGAATTTGTCATTATATCATGTAGTCCACGGCCATCTTTACGATAAATTACAAAGAAGACAGTTACTACTATGAATAGCCATTCTATTAGATATACAGCACCATAACTAATAAAATAACTATTTTTGCTTAAGGTATATATAAATATTATATTTAAGGTACCTGAGAATATATTTAGAATAAAGGCTGATCTTATTAGACCTCTTGGAATAGAAATTGGTTTTTGTGTATTGGCATCTACTACGCGGAGATGTAAAAGTTTTTTACCAAGTGTTTGACCATTATTCATATATTGAAACACAACAAAGTATCCAATAGTTAAAGCTGTTGTTACGCTAAGAGAAATTATATTAATCTTTTGATTTTCATAAAGAATATTACTATATTCTTGAATATATGTTTCTTCAGTAATTTCATTTGATAGGTATTTTTCATTAATATCAGTTAATTTTTCAGCATATTTCGTGGTATTTACAGGTAAATTATAACAAATTATACTGGCAATTAAACCAACTAAAAATATATCAAGCATATAGGCAATTAACCTCTCAAAAAATGTTGGCTTCATATTCTTCTTGTCCTTTCTTTTTAATTATATAATTTTTTTAGGTAATTATCAAGTATTTCTGTTATTTCTTCTTTTGTTTTGGCTTTAAAACAAAGGGCAGATACTTCTTTATGGTTAGGCATACTTTTAATATACCATGCTATGTGACTACGCATTTCTAAGACTGCTATTGTTTCAGGCTTTATTTTTAAAAGGTAGTCTAAATGCTTATAACACATATCGATACGTTCTTTATAAGTAGGTTTCTCTAATTCAATGCCTGTTTTTAAGTAGGTATCTATTTCTTTAATTAACCAAGGATTACCTAAAACGCCACGTCCTATCATTATGGCATCACATTTGGTGTATTCTAACATATGCTTTGCGCTTTCTATATCTACTATATCACCATTGCCAATTACTGGTATTTGAACATTTTCTTTAACGGCTTTAATTATGTTTAAATCAGCTTTTCCTGAATATAGCTGACTTCTAGTTCGTGGGTGAACTGTGATGGCACTGGCTCCTGCTTTTTCACAAATTTTGGCAACTTCAACGGCATTTATAGAGTTAAAGTCCCAACCACTCCTGATTTTTACGGTTACAGGCACTGGTACAGCTTCTTTTACTGATGAAACAATCTCATATATTAGCTCGGGATTTTTTAATAAGGCTGACCCAGCTTGTGACTTGACAGCTACTTTTGGCACTGGGCAACCCATATTGATATCAATAATATCAGGATGCATAATTTCATAAACTAGTTTAGCGGCTTCGACAAATGTTTCTTTATCGCTACCGAAAATTTGCTGTGATATTGGACGCTCACATTCTTCAAAATATAGCATATCTTTAGTTTTTTTGCTATTATATATCATTCCTTTATCAGATACCATTTCAGCACATACAAGGGCACAACCCATTTCTTTGCATATTTTTCTGAAGGCACTGTTACAAACACCAGCCATAGGTGCTAATATTACTTGGCCATCTAATTCAACATTTCCTATTTTCATAGTATCACTACTCTTTTCTACTTATGATATGTTTCGTGGTTTATTATTTTAAAACTACGATATATTTGCTCTAATAAAATCATTCTAAATAGTCCGTGAGGATAAGTTAATTTAGAGAATGATAATAAATAGTTGGATTTATTTTTTATATCTTCACGAATTCCATTAGAACCTCCAATTATAAAGGTAATACATGGATTTGATATAAATGTTTTATCAATCTTTTCCGATAATTCTAAGGATGATAATTGATTTCCTTCGATAGCTAAAGATATAACATAGTCTTTAGAGTCAATATGCTTAATTATTTCATTACCTTCTTTTTCAATATCATTATCAGGTAGTTCAATAATACTAATTTTATGATATTTAGAGATTCTTTTTAAATAATCATTTATTCCTTCAGTTAAATACTTTTCTTTAATTTTTCCTATGCATATTATTTTTATCATATAAATCCCTCTTTTCTTTTTGATATTTTAGCACAAATAATGATTTTTTTCACTAATTTGATTAATAATTTTTATAAATTGAGAAACGGTTAAGACATTCATTTTTCTTATATTTCTCTATAATGTATAGCAATATTTGGGGATCATATTGGGCTCTAGCAGTAACATTTAGGTTATCATTATTTTGGATAAAAATGCAATGTTTGTTTTGACATGATGCATCTATTTCTTCGATAATGTCTTTGCTACTTTGAAGACCTAAATTACCATCATTTAGAAGATCATATTTATTTATTGGAACATTCGCTACTAATTTTATGGTATAACTAAGAGGGTCAATGATGAAGACTTCGGCAGCAGAATTATCATTAATATAATCTGCTAATTCTTTTATATAGTTATATGTTGTCCTTCCTATTTTTCGATATTTTAATACTTCAGTACTTGATGAAAAAATGTTAGTGCCATTTTGGATACTACGATAATTGGTAGCAAAATTAAATATAATAAAAATAATGAAAACAAGGGAAAGAATTTTTTTTGACATTGGAAGTTTATTTATTATATAGCTACACGCTGCGATAAATGGTAAGGCAATATGATAATTATCAAAGATGGGATATGCAAATAATTGAAAGAAAATAATGTATAAAATTTTTAAGTTTCTTGTGCGGCAATATTCATAGATTAAATATATGGTAATCAATATTAAGATTATTATCCCTCTTTCATTAATATATAAATTGGAATTGGCGAAACTTTTTAATCCTAAAAAGCAGTATTCAATAAAACTATTTAAAATGTTATTTTTTAATAGATAAAGTAGTAAGATGATGTTAGGTATTAAAAAGCCAACAATTCTATGAAATATTTTTTTAATGTCTTTAGTAAACAACGAAGGAATACATAGAAAGATGCCAATGTTTTGTTTAGTTAAAAACAATAGTCCTAGAACAATACCAATTAAATAATCATTTTTATGTTGCTCTTCCATATCCATTAATATATAGACAAAGAGTAAGCAGAGGACTGAATAGTTTGGACATGCAAACACTAAAAATAAGGCATAAACCAAATAATATGCTTTGGGAGTAAACTTTTTTATATAATAGAAAAGTGCTGTACATATTAGAGCATTAAAACATTGATATACTAAAAAACTATTATTAAAGATTGATAAAATAATAGCTCCTAAAAAAGGATATAATGGTGTAATTACCATGTTAAAATCTTTGTATGGAATTAATCCAGTGGCAATGTTATATGAAAAACCATAATTCCATATTTCATCAATAGTTAAATCATTACAGAATGTATTAAATAATAATGTTAAAATAAATATTATAAGTAATTCTAATAATTGATAGTGTTTTTTCTTCATGTCTAACCTCTTTTCTCAAAACCTTACACTTTCATATTATCATAGATAAATATTGTTGTCAATGCTTTTTCGTACATTTGTTTGTGATTTTTTTTGCAAATAAAAAAAGTAATATTACATTACTTTGAATTATAACTCTAATCTACTAATAAATTCTTGTAATTTTTCGGTATTGTCAGCACGATCATTTAGTGGCGGTAAGTTATAAGCGATTTTAGCGTGTGACTCAAACTCAAAATCCGTTACATCTTTGTCAGTTAAAAGACTTTTATTTAAAACAATTTTTTTATCATAAAGCTTTTCAAAGATATCACGATTTATTAGCATCATTTTATTTAATTTGATAGTGCTTGGTTCAAGTAGGTAGATAACTTCGTCGCAGGCATCTTCTGGGGAGTTATTTAGGTCTACTAGGATCATATTGGCATTACCAAATTTGTTAATAGCTGCTTGTAAATTGTTTTGATTTACAGAATACATATCCTTTTCATTAAAGAATCCGAAGTCATTTTTATTTACTTCAATGGCTACAACATAATCTTTTTCTGATAATACTTTTTTTAGCATATACACTAAGGTAGTGGCACCGGCACCACTAGTCATATTTTTGAAACCAATTACACGAGCAGTTCTTGATGGTTTGAATTGAGGTTCGTCTTCTTTTTTGAAGAAACGATTTTTGCGACCTTCTTTGCCATTTGAATTATCATCTTCTTCATTCAATTGATGAATATATGCGACATCTTTGTAAGTATTAGGATGGTTATATAAGTACATAAGTGTTTCTTTATTATTAGCAAAATTATATATTCCCATACTAATTAATTTTGAAAGATAACTATTATTATTCATAAGGCTATTGTCTAATAGAAGGATTACTTTATCCATCTCTAGACCCATTGATAACTTCTGAATATTTTCAATATTATAATATTCTTTAATAGCTGTAATATCGAGAAACATACGGTTAAAGAAAAAGTTAGAAAATGTACTAATTATTTCTTCAGCAGTAAATTCGCCATTCATTGACTTTATGACATCAACGTCAAGACTACTTAATAATCCTTGATTTTTGTTTGATATAATAACATTCATATAGTCATCTCCTCTTTTTATTCATTCATTGTTTTTCTAGCATAAACATTAGCTTCACCGGAAATTTGCCAAGTTCCTGTTACATAACTTTCAGAGTTTTGCTGTTTTCCACCAAATGTTAGAATCATATTTAGAGCTCCCATATTCCAGTCAGCATAAGTGTTTACGGTATAATTATAATGATTATTTACTTTCTCGTTTGCTTTGATAACTACTCCAGCACAACAATAAGCAGATACTCTTTGATTATCATCATAAATTGGGCCATTGCCATCATTGCAAGTTTTGCGATAACTATTATTAGCTATCACTTTAGCAAGGCTGCCATTGCAATTTAGATTTGCTAAATCAGTTATATCATTTTCTTCAATGTAACTAATAATTTTATTTTTTACTCGATAGGCTTTAGCATAGTTTAGTGATATGGCTGCAAAAGCTACATAGATAACAATAAATACTAAGAATAGTCTTATCATAAATTCGCCACCAAATGCATCACGCATATACTAATCACCTCTCTTTATCTTTATTCATGTATTATTAATCTAGTTTCACCAGATATTTGCCATAATCCAATAGGAGCCTGATTTTGTTTATTATCTAAAGCAGAAATAACATTAAAGAAATTGATATTCCAACCGAAAGCCGTAGTTACACGATAATATTTACCAGCGGTATTGGTTGCACTACCCTTTTCTTCAATCTTAATACCATTTTGACAATATATCTCACTACCACTACAATTTAAAGTGGCAAAGTAATTCATATTGCCATGTATTTCATTATCAAAGAATGATTGCATGTTCATAAGTTCTGCTGCTGTCATATTACTGAAGTCTACGGTTTCGTTGGTTTCAATATACTCTATTATTTTGTTTTTTACTTTAAAGGCTTTAGCATAATTGAGAGCTAAAGCGGTAAAACTTACATATATAATGATAAATACTAAAAATAATTTAATCATAAATGCGCCGCCAAAAGCGTCTCTCATATACTAATCACCTTCTTATCCTTATTTAGGAAGTGCAATATTTCCTTTTGTATTATTTTCTCCTTCTCCCCATAAACTACTAATTTTATTAGTTATTGGTTGCCAAAATAGAGCTAGGATTGCACCGATTACAGCGATTGCTACTAGAGTAACTACTGTCATTGAAACTTCTCCTGTTGCTTCTTTCATGATATCACCTCCTTATTACTATATTTCTTTTTTATTATAACACTTTTATGATATTTTTACTAGATATTTGACGCTAATTAGGCACCAATCATAGAGAATGATGCTATTAGCATTAAAATTAACGAAGCTCCGCCTGTGCATACAAGCATTTTCATAGTTTGACTTTCCATAGTGTTAAGACGAGCTTTATACTTTTGTTCACGGGCTTTTAATTGAAGAGATGATACTGTTTTTGAGAATGATAACATTTGCTCATGTTTTTTATCTTGTTCACCAAGACTTAAACGATATAATAAACGCATCATACGCATTGAATCTCTTACAGGATATTGATTAGCAAAGTCCATGTATGGATCTACGGTAGAATCTCCGGCTTCAATTTTGGCTACTAATTCACGGAGGCCTGGTTTGAATACTTCAGGAGCATCTTCGATTGATCTGGCTAGAGCTACAGGCACTGTATAATGCTGTACCAGTACTTCTAGGCTTTTTAAATAATATGGTAATAATGAATCAATAGTATTTAAGTGTTTTTTATAGAATTTCTTTAAATCTAGATATTGTGATTTGAATATAATGTATCCAAAGACGATAGCTAAGAGGATATATAATGGTTTTAGGTCTGAGATGAAAATGAATATAAAGATAACCATTGCTACTAAGCCTTTCATTACTCTTTTACGAAAAACTTGTGAAACGTCATATACTCTTTCACCATATTTGGCTCTTAGTAAGAATTCATAATCTTTTTCTTGTAATAATTCAAATAAACCTTTGTTTTCTCCAAAAAACTTGGATGTACTAATTGTACCAGTATAAATTAGAAGGAAGAATACGATTACTCCAACGATAATTATTTCTATATACATTACTCAGCACCTACATTCTCGTTATAATATTTTTCTCCTTTTAGAAGAAAATAACTATTTATAAATACTACGAAATGAACTAAGATTTTCATAAAGATATTATCTAGCATTTCTATATATGAATCAACGCCAAGTATTAATTGGATTAACATGATTAGGGAGTATAATATTACACCGAATAGTACAAATTGACGATGGAATTGCTTTCGATCTGAACGGTCCCTGTAAACTCCTTCTACAAGGATATCAATATCATTTAGCATGTTGTCAAATGTTTCTTCAGTATTTTTGGCTCCTTCTTTAGTAACTTGTAAGAATAATTGATGCATATTTTTTACCATATAATATGGATATTTGGAATTCATATAGTTAATAGATTCACTAACATCACCTTTTTCATATGATAAGGCAATCATTGTTTTAACGTCGGATAATACTGGATCTTCAAGAACCCCTGATTCTACTACTCCTTCTAAGGCTTTGATGAATGACTGAGTAGTGTTGAATTCCATAATAGTATTTGTTGTATATACTTGAATTTGTTCAAAGATAAATTCACTATATTGTCTTTTGCATCTTAGATATGCTAAGTAGGGAATTGTTGATATAGCGATAATTACATATACAAGTACGACGATGAGGTTATAGAAATAGAAATATCCGATTAGAGCAGCAGCTCCGGCAAAGATAACTACTTGAATAGTATATTGTCTAGGGGTATATTCTAATCCTAATTCTTTAATCTTTTCACGCATTACTTTGTAAGAATAGGGAGCATATTGATCATATACTACTTGAGCTTGATCTTTTACGAATTTGTATACTCCTTCTCCTGAACTATTACGGTAAGTTATGATAAAGATAAGTATTAAACCGATTAATATAAATTCCATTTAATCACCTACTTTCTATTGATTTGGATTATTTTGATTATTATTTATTTGATTTTGAGGGCCAGTATTTATGGGCATACTATTAGCTTGATTGTTTATGTTATTTATTGGTATGTTTTGATATACTGGACGATTATTTTGAATCATTTGATTATTATCGTTAATATTTTGATTAGTCATTTGACTATTAACAACTCTTTGATTTGGGTTATTTATTATAGGTGGTTGATTTGCTGGTACTTGGGTAACATTTTGATTTGACATCATATTGTTAGCTGGTACAGTTTGTCTTGGGGTGTTTAAGTTTGTTACAAGACGATTATTTATAGGAGTAGGATTTGCTATTTTTTGAATAGGTTTGTCAACAGGAGTTGTTGATAAAGGCTTATCCATCTCCATAGAATTATCTATTTGATAATCTTCTTGTGGTTTAAATTCTTCTTTTACTAGGATATCAGGTTGCATTATGAGACCTTGGCTTTCTAGGTAATCTAGAAGGTACTTAGTTGGATTATGAAGGGTAATTTTACCATCTGGAGTTTTCTTGAAGAGAATATTTGATTTTGGAACGTTATCTTCAGTAACATAGAATTCGACAACTTCAGATATTTCACGATGGAATCTTTGTCTTTCTTTACTGTAATAGGCTTTGATATGAACGCCTAATTGAACGTAACGGTGAATACTTCTTAAGAACTGTTCTAGATCAATGTTACTTTCTAGCAAACTATATAGTCTGTTAGGAATAGATTCAGCTTTATCTGCGTGAATGGTAGACAAAATGTTGTGACCTGAAGAGATGGAGTTTCTAACAGCCATTACAGCTTCGGCACTTCTTACTTCGGATAAGAGAATCCAACGGGGATTTTGTCTCATACAGGTAACTAGAACGTCTGAGTAACTAGCAATGTTGTTAGTTTTCATAGCAATGATATCTCTTGTCGGGAAGATTTTATCAAGGTGTAATTCAAGAGTATCTTCGATGGTGATTATCTTTTCATTTTCTTTAGTATGAGCAGCAAGATATTTGACAAACTCAGTTTTACCAGAACCAGTTTCTCCACTGACGATAATATTACAGTGACCTTCAACACACTTCATAAGGAAATCGTGAATGTCTAGGCGAATATAATCATCAGCAATTATTTTATCTTTGACTAGTCTTATTTTTGCTGGGGTTTTACGAACTAAGAGGGCAATGCCATTTCTAGCGATAGAGTCATGAACAAAGTTAAGTCTTAGCTCGGCACTTTCAGCATCAAGGAATGGATTAGCCATATTGAATGATTTACCCATCGTGTTAGCACACTGAAAGGCAATTTTCTCAACAAGGGTATTATCGATACCAGTATTTTCTACACGGTATACTCCTTTTGATAATGTCTTTATCCATACTTGTCCACCATTACTGTAGGAAATATCGGTAACATCATCATTATCTAGAAATTGTTTTAGTGGTCCAAAATCTACTTGTTGAAATTGTGTTTCCATAGGTTATCCCTTCCTTTTTTTCTTTTTGTTATTTTAATTATTGATTATCTTTATTTTGTTCTTTCTTTTCTAGAGCAAGTTGTTCCATTTCATTTAGTAAATCATTATATAAGTCTTCTTGTCCATCAATCTTAGAAATTTTATCAAGAACGAATTTATATAGATATTCGCTAGTTACTTCAGTAGCTTTTGGATCTTTAGCATCAAATTTTACAGTATTTGGCACGATAACTACTTCGATATCATTTGTTTCTAGATAATTTAGGGCTGAGAACAATAAATATTTAGCTTCTGGTAATGAGAAATATACGAATGCTGGAGTACGAACTTCTTCAGTGTTTTCAAATACATTTTTACCTGCTGAATCTTTAACTCCTAGTATTTCAATATTTTCATAGAATTCTCCATATACTAATTTACCATTATCATCATATAATTTTACATAAATATCAACAATATTACTTGGCATTATTGAATTACCATATGTTGATACAGTGTCTACTGGGAAACTTACTACTCTTTCACCTTCATTTACGTCATAAAGGATAGCATCTGGAAGGTTTGCTTCTTCTACTAGAAGATCTGAATAGAAGATACTACCTGCAGCAATCATAGTATTATAGTTACTATATTTACCAACGATATCACTATAATTTTTGTAGTATGTTCCTTTGATGAAGGCTGCTGGGACATCCATTTGACCAACCATGTCTTCAGTTATAAGAGTTTTAGGTTGGATTGTTTCTTTAGCATAATATACTTGTACTAAAGCTGTTTTTTTGTTAATTCTCATGGTATATCCAGCATATAAGATTACTAAGCAAGCTAAGACACCTAATATGGTGACAGTATTTTTGTTCTTTAAGAATTTGTTAAATTTATTCATTTTTTTCATCCTTTCTTTCTTTATTTATAACCATCTAATATTGCAGATAGTTCATTTACTACATTTATTTGTGTAGCATCTATATCAACACTATAAGTGTTATATATATTGTATGATTTTGTTGAGTCAACGATGCGAAGACTGACTTTAACAGGATATTCGCTTATTTGATAGAATTCTATACTGTAGTTTCCTTGGCCAAATGTTGAGGTTTCGGTAAATCTACGGGTAAAATTTTCTACAAATTTTTCTTGACTCATTTTGATTTCACCTGTCAAGCGATAGTAGGCAATGTCAATTGACTCTATCATAGCGGCTTCGGTGGCATCTTTTAATGTGTAATAGTCTTGTTCGTTGCTTACGGTTATTTCACTGAAGAGAATAATTATTAGTAAACCAAACAAGCCCATAACGATTACGCCTACTGAGGCAAACGACCATTTCATTATTTACATTCCTCCCAATCTTTGTTGGCTGGACCACAGCCTAATTTATAGAAGGAGTTAGTATCGGCATATCTTGTTATTATTTTAGTTCCATTAATGCCACTTTCAATGAATTTGCTTTTACCATTTATATTCATATTGTTCCAACTTGTGTATGGATTTTCACTATTGTAGGCTCTAACGCTATTAGCATTAATATTAGTAGCTACATAAGTTAGGTTATTAAATGATTTTTCTAAATCTGGAGTTTTTTCTTTTTGTTTATTCCAATCAGCCCAATAACTATCATCTGCTATTCCATTTGGAAATGGATTCTTGATATCTATTGGTCGATAATAGAAGGAATATCCTTTAAAGACTAGTTTATCTCCTTCTTGTTCTTCGTTGTAGAATTTTTGGGTTATTGGAATTGTAATATCTGAACTTAAGTAACATCCATTTGATACCAGGCTTTTATCTTTAGCCTTATCTCCAGTTAATTTTTTATAATTTATATCTTTGATTAACTCTACATAGTTACTGTTATAATCAATAGCTGCTTTACAGAAGGCTCCGCTTTGTGACTCGCTCTGACTTTTGTTAACCATTGATAGATAGAAATCATCATTACTTTTTGCATCAAGTGGTACAAAATAGTGCCAATGACCAGTATTCTTTACTTTAATTTCATCTTCAGCACAATTTTCAGTATCACGATAAGTTACTTTTGAAGTTTTTAAATTCATACATACTGACTTTGGTTCATAAACAAAGTTACATGTAATAGAATTTGTACCAGTATTGCATCCACCAGTTCCAGTTAACTCTTTTACTATTTCTTGTTCACCATCTGTTGGATGAATATAATTACTATTTTTTATTTTAACAACATATGATGGTGAATTTCCATATTTTTCAGCTGCTGTTTTTGCGGTATTTCCAGCTTTTGTTTGACATTTTTGATATTGACCATCATTTTTGTCTGTTACTGGAACTTCTTCTCCTTTATTATTTCTTATTAGTCGACAATTCCATCCTGATAGTGGAGTATTAGAAGTTGTAGTCTTTGTCACGATTTTAGGACAATTACCTTTTCCCGGTTTTTGAATTACCAAAAACGGTAATTTAAATCCTAAAATACTTGATATTTCGGTACAAGGAATTTTTATTGTTTTTTTACAATAATAACTTTTTGTATCAGGTGTTTTTTTTATTAATGAAACGGATAGGACTTTCCAATCAATTCTTTTATATTCATTTATGCTTATTCCTATTGAAGTTCCAGCTTTTATATTTTCTGTCGGTATTATGGAAGCATCTCCAATAATTAACTCATCATTTTGATTATAACCATTTACATTCAATCTATATGACGTTGTAATGTTATAACTATAACTACATGTGTATTCATATCCACCGGATCCAAACCATTTTTCTTCTCCAGTAGGTGGACCATCATTGTCGCTACTGCCGGAGCCTCCTGTTCCATCGTTTACAGTTGGAACAGTAAAAACATATGCATAACATGGTCTTATAAATGATATCATTACTACCAATGCTACTATTAACTTACTTGTTTTTCTCATTCTAATCGCCTACTTTTCTTTATTGATTTGGCAGTTAAAATAATTGTTATAATTACTAGGATAATAAATATAGTTATCGTTATTATTGATACTAGATTATTTTTAATATAAGTTATTATAGCATTTTCTTCTTTTACTGAATTAGAACTACTACTTGGATTATTACCTTTATTTTTCTTGTAAGTATTTAGACGAGATACAAAAGTATCATAATCTATTTCTTTATCATATGATGGGTTACAAAGAACAAAATCTTCATTACCTTCACATAGAGGATCTTCAGATAGCTTGTTGTAAGCTAATGTCATTGACACTTCTTTTAAAATTTCATTGCAACTATCTGTTTGACCAATAATAAATATTTCTTGATATCCTGGTGTGAACCCAGTACATTTTGTTTGATTATTAACTGTATCTCCACAATTTACATTAACATTGTTAATAAAATAATCAAACTTATCTGGCTCTGGGCTTGTAAATGTCAACGTATAGTCTTTAGTGTCTTTATTAAATTCATAAGTTATCTTATATTTATCTTCAATATTTCTAAACTCTTTTCTTTCATCAGTAGTACATTCTGCATATACATGATTGCTAAATAGAAGGCACACGGATAAAAATAGAAGAATTCTTTTATTTTTTCTCATAATACCTCCTTTGTCTAGTACTCTACTATTGTAAGTATAACATAAATTGATAATAAAAAAAAGACTTTTTTAGTCTTTTTCAATGAAATATGTTTCAATACTATTAACTAGATGATTAATTAATTTATCTTGATATTCTTCATGAGTTAGACGGTAACGATCATCGGGGTTAGAAAGGAAACCTAATTCTATGAGGACACCAGGAGTATCTATATGCTTATACATATAATAAGTATTATTCTTTTTTGATTCTTTAATGTTATAGGTGTGTTCTTTTAGATAGGAAGTTAGTTTGTTAGCAATGTTGACATTTTCTTCGTTACGATCATTATAAAATATTTGGAGACCTTTCCATTTACTATTACTGATATAGTTTAGATGAAGAGATAAGTAAATATCAGGACGTGTTTTGTTTATGAGATAAGCTCTACCTATTAAATCACTACGTTTACGATTTTTAGCATTCTTTAAGGCTAAATCTTTATCAGTTTCTCTAGTTAGATAGACAGTTGCTCCTTTTTCTTTTAATTTAGCAGCAAGTTTTTTTGATAAGAGGAGATTAAGATCTTTTTCATAAATTTTCTTGTATGTAGTGCCACTGTCAATACCGCCATGTCCGGGATCAATATAAATAGTTTTTCCTAGGAGTGTATAGTTATTGTCGGCTGCATAGACTTTAGAAATAAGGCAGATAGTTAAAAGAAAACCTATTAAAATTATTATTTTATATTTATTCATATTTAATATTATGCTTATATAAGAGAAATATTTACAGGATGATTACAATTATTTAAATAGGGGTTGGTTTTATTGATAGAGATGAAGTTTTGTGATAAAATATTTACGAATTAATGGATGTGGTGTTATGAAAAAAATTGAATTATTGGCTCCGGCTGGAAATATGGATTGTTTAAAAGCAGCGGTAATGGCTGGTTGTGATGCAGTTTATTTAGGAGGAAATCATTTCGGGGCGAGAGCTTTTTCAAAGAATTTTACTGATACAGAGATTGTCGAAGCAATTAATTATTGTCATTTATACGGAGTAAGAGTTTATGTAACAGTTAATACTTTAATATATGATGATGAAGTAGAGGAATTTCTTAAGTATATTGAATTTATTCATAAGAATAATGTTGATGCAATTATTATTCAGGATTTAGGAATGTTTGATTTGGTTAGAAAGACTTTTCCTAAGTTAGAGATACATGCTTCTACACAGATGCATATTCATAACCTTGAAGGGGCTAAGCTTATGGAAGAACTTGGAATGCAGAGAGTGGTTTTAGCTAGAGAGACAAGTATCAAGCAAATCGAAGAGATTAAGAAAAATAGTAATGTTGAACTTGAAATATTTATTCACGGAGCTTTATGTATTAGTTATTCAGGACAATGTCTTATGAGTAGTCTTATTGGGGGAAGAAGTGGTAATAGAGGAACTTGTGCTGGTAGTTGTAGGCTTAAATATGATATTGTTTCAGTTGATGGGAAGAAGATAAATAGTAAGGAATATCCACTTAGTACTAAAGACTTGAATGGGATAGAAAGTATAGGTAAACTTATTGATATTGGAGTTAGTAGTCTTAAGATTGAAGGAAGAATGAAATCAATCGAATATGTTTATATGGTTGTTAGTTTATATAGGGAAGCAATAGATAGCTACTACGAAATGGGAAAAGTTGTTATTAATGAAGAGAAATTAAGGAAACTTAGAAAGATTTTTAATAGAGAGTATACTAAAGGGTATTTGAATGACGTTAAGAACAATGATATTATTAATGGATATAGACCAAATCATATGGGAGTTAATATTGGAAGAGTTGTTAGTTATAAGAATGGAATGGCAGAGATAAAGCTTACTGATGATTTAGTTATTGGTAGTGGGCTTAGGGTTATTGGAAAGGATAAGGACGTTGGGGTATTAGTTAATGAATTTTATATTAATAATAAGCTCGTTAAGGAAGGGCATGCTGGGGATACGATTAAGATTAAAGTTAATGATATAGTTAATTTTGGAGATATGGTAGTTGTTACTTCTGATAAGATGGTTAGTGATGAGGTTGATAAGCTTATTAAAGATAGTCCACGTAAAGTGGTGATTACTGGAATATTTGAGGGAGTTATTGGAAAAGAGATTAGTTTAGAGATTAGTGACGGGATTAATACTGTTAGGGCACAGGGAAATGTTTGTGAAATAGCTAGAAATAAGCCAGTTACTGATAATGATATAAAAGAAAAATTAAATAAACTGGGAGATAGTATTTATCAATATAGTAAACTAGATGTGAAGATGGATAAGAATATTTTTATACCACTTAAAGAAATTAATGAATTAAGAAGAGAGGCAATAGAATTACTTAATCAAAAAAGGCAGTATAAAACTGATTTTGAAAAAGGAATATATGAGATAACTGTATGGGATTATCCGAGAGAAAGAAAAACTAGTTGTTTAGTGGATACTAAGGACGGAATAGATAAATACAAACAAGAATATGATATGGTATATAATTATCAAGTGTGTGATGGGAGTATTTTAAAGATACCAAGAGTTACTTATAAGTATAACAATCAACTAGATGGGGTATTAGTTGGAGATATTGGAGCTTTTTATAAGGGCCGTGAACTTGATACAGATTTTTCTCTCAATGTAGTTAACTCTTATACAGTAGCATTTTTACATTCTTTAGGGGCTAGAAAGATTACTTTATCATACGAATTAAATGATATACAAATAAAGAAATTAATAGATAGTTATGAGAAGAGATATAAGAAACATCCAAATTTGGAACTTATTGTTAAGGGATATGAAGAAGTAATGGTCATGAAATATAATATTTGTGAAGACTATAAGAATGATAATATTTATCTTAGAGATAGATTTGGTAACTTATATAGAATTAAGACTAGATCAGGATTAACTTATATTTATAATTATAAGATGAGAGATATTTATAAAGAAGATTATTATGAATGGGGAATTAATTCACTTAGAGTTAATATGGATAACTAGAAGTAAATTTTTGCTTATTGATAGAAATAAGTTAATTAATAGTTGACAATTATCAATATTTTGATATAATTGGGTTAAGTTTTGTGAGTATATATATGGTTTAATACCTAGCTATATAGAGCAATTTGCTTACACGTAATGAGATACGGAGTCACATACAAGGTGGTTTTGTGTCTTTTTTCATAGATATAAACTTACCAGAAAGGAGATAAGTACAATGAAATATTTTAAAAAGATAGTAGGAGAAAAAGTTTACTTATCCCCTATTAATCTTGAAGATGCAAATCAATATGCTGAATGGTTAAGTGACATTGATATAGCTAAGTGCTTGGATCAGTTTACTAAAATTCATAATGAGATTAATGAAGCTGAATGGATCAAGAGTCTTGGTAAAAATGGCGATTATAATTTTGCGATTATTGATAAGGAGCATGATAAGCTTTTAGGTAATATTAGTCTTGGTAAAGTTAATATGACTCATAGAATAGCTGAATTAGGTGTATTTATTGGAGATAAGGATTATTTATCAAAAGGATATGGTAGTGAAGCTATTATGTTATTACTAGATTATGGGTTTAACTTTATTAATTTGAATAATATTATGCTTAGGGTACTTAGTTTTAACTCTAGAGCAATTAAAGCTTATGAGAAGTGTGGATTTAAGACATTTGGAGTATGGAAGGAATGTTTTTACTTTGATGGAAAATATTTTGACGAGATATATATGAATGTTTTAAAGAAGGATTTCAATCTTAAAAAAATAAAAAGGACTAATGATTAGTTCTAATACAGATAGTTAACTTTTATTATTATAGGAAGTGTTTCTAATATTTAAATATAGTGTGTTTCTAATATTTAGAAATAGAGTATGTTCCTAGTATTTAGAAATAGTATTCTAGATATTTGAATTGAAGTTTAGATATTTGAACTAAACTCTAGATATTTAAATTAGAACTTTAATAATATGATGATAGTTATCTGAATAGACTAATTATAGTCTTTTTTATTTTAAATAATAGTTTATTTTTTTATTATTATCTATAGTTAGAAGAAAGATATCTTCAGGATTTTTACCAAGTATTTTTAATTCATGATTTAGCCATTTAATGGTTATATTAGCAGGTTTTAGATTTTCTTTAATGATAGTGCCATCAATGATAAGATTATATACGAGGCCTTTATTTTGTTCGGGAATGTGGGTGTCTTCTTTAGTTAGCGGTTTATTTTTTTCTTTAGGTTCAAAGCTCATTTTACCATTAGATTCTAGGATGATAGTATTTAATTCTTCTAAATGAAAGTAGCCCATTAGTCTAGCTTCTCTTTCTAAAACATTGATAGTTATTTTATTTTGAGACATATTCTTTCTTATTAAATGACCAGAGGACATGAGAATGGTTTCTTTTCCATTAAAGAAGTTTCTTAAAGGGATGCTTTTTAAACTAAGATAAGATATTAGCATGGATATAAGACAATATATTAAGAGGGAGATTAAGCCTCCTAGAAGATTTTTTTCAATATCTAGAGAAATATCTGCTACGATTGAACCGATAGTGATACCGGTGATATAGTCAAACATGTTCATTTCAGATATTTGTTTTTTGCCTAGTAATTTGAAAACTAGAAAAAGAATAACTAGTACTAAGATAGTTCTTAAAATGACATGGATAGTTTCATTCATATGTTTCACCATAGTTATTATGGTAAAAAAAAGAATACTTATTCAGGTATGAGGCCTTTTAGGTATTCTTCTTTATTTAGTTTAACTTTTCTAAAATTTCTTTTAGCCTACTCTCTTCTTTTGCTAAGTTAGTACGATCTAATTCTACTACACTTGCAGGAGCTTTTGCAACATAGTTTTCATTGGCTAGTAATTTTTTTCTTCTTTCGATTGAACTTATTAATTTTTCTTTTTCTTTTAAGAGATTATCTAACTCTAATTCTTTACTAGTAGAAGTATCAAAGATATATTTTATTTGATAGTCAGCTGTTTTTACTTCAAGGCCTTCTTCATGACTTTCTTTTACTATGTTGGAATCAGCTACTTTTAATAATTTTAGAATGATATCGGCATTGTTACCACGGAAATATACTTTAGAATCTTTTGGTATTTGATGCTCTTGTTTCATGTTACGTACTTTTACGATGAATTCAATTATGTTATCTAGTTCACTAGATTCAGGGAAAGTTAGTTCTTCCTTAAATACTGGATAAGGAGACAACATAATAGTTTCACAATCTTTGATAGGTAACATTTGATATATTTCTTCAGTTACATATGGCATGAATGGATGCAACATTTTTAATATTTGACTTAATATATGACATAGAACACTCTTAGTAGTATTATTCATGTTTATTTTAGATAATTCTATGTACCAGTCACAGAAGTCATCCCAAATGAAACTATAGAGTTCACTACCTACAACATTAAATTCATAGTTATCCATATGTTTTTTAATATTTTTAATTAAGTTATTAGATTTTGTTAGGATCCATTTATCTGCTAATGAAAGATTTTCATTAAGATTAAGCTCTTCAGGGGTTAGGTCTTCTATATTCATTAGGACGAAACGAGAGGCATTCCATAATTTATTTATAAAGTTCCATGTAGATGATACTTTTTCTTCATCATATCTTAAGTCCATACCAGGGGCGGTAGAGGTAGCTAGGAAGAATCTTAGGGAGTCGCAACCATATTTTTCAATTACGTCCATAGGATCAACACCATTACCAAGGGACTTAGACATTTTTCTTCCTTGTTTATCTCTGATAAGTCCATGTATTAGACAATCTTTGAATGGACGTTTACCAGTAAACTCTAATGATTGAAAAGTCATACGGTTAACCCAGAATGGGATGATATCATATCCAGTTACTAAGCAATCGTTAGGGAAATATCTTTCCATATCAGGAGTTTTTTCAGGCCATCCAAGAGTTGAGAAAGGCCATAAGGCTGATGAGAACCAAGTATCTAGAACGTCTGGATCTTGAACCCAACCTTCTCCTTTAGGGGCTTCCATACCACAATATACTTCTTCACCACGATACCATACTGGGATACGATGACCCCACCATAGTTGACGAGATATACACCAATCATAAGTTATTTCCATCCAGTGATTCATAATTTTCTCAAATCTTTCTGGTACAAAGTTTACTTTAGTATCTTTATTTTTTTGATTAGCTAGTACGGCATCTGCTAGTGGGCGCATTTTAACAAACCATTGTTTTGATAGATATGGTTCAATAACAGCATCACTTCTTTCAGAGTGTCCTACTGAGTGAGTCATTTCTTCAATACTGATAAGAAGGTCTTGATCGCGTAAATCTTTTAGAAGGGCTTCACGGCAGGCTTCTCTTGTCATTCCTTGATACTTACCAGTTAATTCATTCATAGTAGCATCAGGATTCATGATAATGATTCTTTCTAGGTTATGGCGAAGTCCTACTTCAAAGTCATTTGGATCATGAGCAGGGGTTATTTTAACTACTCCAGTACCAAACTCTGGATCAGCATGTTCATCAGTGATGATAGGGATTGGTTTATTTACGATAGGAAGAATTACATTTTTACCTAGATATTTAAGATATCTTTCATCTTTAGGATTTATAGCTACAGCAGTATCACCAAAGAGAGTTTCTGGTCTAGTAGTAGCTACATCAAGATATTCATCAGTTCCTTCGATATAATATTTAATATGATAGAAGGCTCCTTTATCTTCTTTATAGATAACTTCTTCACTTGATAAGGCTGTCATTTGAACAGGATCCCAGTTGATGATTCTTTCTCCACGATAGATAATGCCTTTATTATAGAGATCTACGAATACTTTTCTAACAGCATAGTTTAAACCTTCATCTAGAGTGAATCTTTCTTTATTATAGTCAAGACTCAATCCTAGACGAGCCCACTGAGTGTGGATGGTACTTGCATATTCTTCTTTCCATGACCAAGCTTTTTCTAGCCACTTTTCTCTAGTTAAACTACGAGGGTTTATTCCTTCACTACGAAGACGGGCATCTACTTTAGCTTGAGTAGCAATACCAGCATGATCCATTCCAGGAAGCCATAGGCAGTCATATCCTTGCATTCTTTTATAACGAATAATAATATCTTGAAGAGTTGTATCCCAAGCATGACCTAAATGTAATTTACCAGTTACATTTGGAGGAGGAATAACTATACAATAAGGTTCTTTTGATAAGTCACCAGAATTAAAATATCCAGCAGTTTTCCATTTCTCATATTTATCTTTTTCTACTTCTATATGATTATACTTTTTATCTAACATTTTAATCATCCTTTCTTTTATAAAATATAAAATAAAAAAGTCTATAATGAAAGGGCGAATTACTCGTGGTACCACCTTTCTTATAGACTAAGCTATCACTCAATACTTTAACGCAGTTAACGCTATATCCTACTATATTCAGATAGAGAACTCACAAGCTACCTTCAAATAAATTAATTATTAGTTTACACCATACACTAACTCTCTTTAAATTAATTTTATTTTACTCCTCTTGATCTTAGTTTTTATTTTCTCGCGATACATGTATTATATCATAATATTTATATTTTGCAAGACTAATTTATTTTCTTTTGTAAATAACTAGATAATACTAATTCTATTTGTTTGAAGAACTTTTCTATTTTACGATCTTCAAAGATTAGAGAATTAATTATTTTTTCAATATATTGTTTATCTTTTACGATAGTATAACTTGATTTATAGTTTAGGCCAAAAAGATTAGATAAGCTGATAAGGATATTATCGGCATTGTTATCAGACATTTTTGTATCTACTGGTCTAAATAGTTTGAAATCATTATATACTAAGGTAGTAGGATATTCATTAATACGATTATCAATATATGGATAGTTAATGACCATACGTAATTCTTCTAAGCGATGAACGTCTTTCATAATATTACATATACATACTGTTTTATCATCAATATTTTTAGGAAGGCCATCTTTGTTGTGACAGAAAATAGCTAATTTAATAATATTATCATACTTAGTATCTTCAGTTATTTTACGAATTAAGCCATCATCAAATAAGATATCTATTGATTTCATGGTGCTATCTTCTTCTTGATTATCTAAGTAATTATAATTTTTTTGTTCAAAATTCCCAATATCATGGAATAAAGCAATTAACTGAATGATAACAATTTCTTCTTCAGTAAACATATTCATTTCAGTGGCAATTATTTTAGCTAAATCCATAGATTTTAGAGAATGGAAATACTTAGCTTTAGACCAAGTATTATTCATATCTATTTTTTTAATATATTCTTCAAAATATCTTAATAATCTACTACTTCTCATATTTTCCTCTTTCATTTTTACTTTTTGATACGACCTAAGGGTTATTTACTTAGGTTTCTATGCATATACTTATTACAAGTATATTACAAATGAAGATATTTTTCAACAATTTTAAGTAGAAGTTATTAACTTTTTTATAGAGAAATATATTGAATACTATAGTTTTTAAATGATTTAGATAAGATAATGATTGATTGTGTTAAGGGTTTTATATGATAGATAGTTATTTATATAGAAAAGAAAGATGAATAAATGGTTGTTTTTTATAGGGTTTTATTATGATTAGAGGGTAATAAATGAGAGAAATATTGGTAATTTTTGGTAAAAATCTTACCAACTATGGTAATATTTTGATAATGAGGGAAATATTAGGCCCTTGTTTATTATAATGGTTTTGGAGATGGAGGTAGTTATGGATTTAGGAAGCAAAATTAAAAACATTAGATATAATAATAATGTTAGTCAAGATGAGATGGCAAAAATACTAAAAATTAATAGAAATTATTTATCTAGAATTGAAACTAATAAATCTTTACCAACAGCAGAAGTTTTAATACGACTAGCTGAAACATTTAATATAAGTATTGATTCTCTACTAGGAATAGATGTGGACGGTAAAGAGGGAGCAGAAATTAAGCTAAATAAAATTAAAAAGATATCTCAGTATTGTTCTCATCTATCTAATTCTGAATTGGATTTTATAGTTAATGTGTTATGTGTAATGACAAGTAGTAATAATAAGAATAATAAAGATAAAGCATAGTAGTATTTATATAAATGATTATAATAGTAAATAGACACTAAGAACTTATCTATAATATAGATAGTTTATATATGAAGTGTTTATTTTTTTATGAATGAATACAATATATATGTAAACTTAGAGATAGATTAATTTACTTATAGATATATTTTTGTTATAATTAGGGTGATTAATATTTAAGGAGGATAGAGATGATTACTGTTAATGATATATTAAATATATGTAAGGGAGAACTAGTATGTGGAGATAAGGATCTAGAATGTAAGATTTTTACTAAGGATACTAGGAGTATTAATGATGGAGATATTTATATAGGTATTAAGGGAGAAGTATATGATGGAAATACTTTTTATAGGGAGGCTTTTGATAAGGGAGCTAAGGCTTGTATACTAGATAATAAAGAAGTGATTAAGGATACTCATGATGGGGATACTATTATATTAGTGAATGATACAATAGAAGCTATTTCTAAACTAGCTAAATATAAGAGAAGTTTATACAATATACCGGTAGTGGCTGTTACTGGTAGTGTTGGAAAGACTTCTGTTAAAGATATGATAACTAGTGTGCTTAAGACTGAATATAATGTGTTAGCTACTAAAGGGAACTATAATAATGGGATTGGGGTTCCTCTTACAATACTTGGATTAGATAAACATGATGCAATGGTAGTAGAAATGGGAATGAATCATTTTAATGAATTACATGTTTTATCAAATATAGCTAAGCCTACTCTAGCAGTTATTACTAATATAGGAACTGCTCATATAGGAAATCTTGGTAGTAGAGAGAATATTCTTAAAGCTAAATTAGAGATACTTGATGGAATGAATGGCGGATCACTAATAATAAATAATGATAATGATATGTTAAGAACAGTTAAGTATGATAATTTAATTACTATAGGTATAAACAATAAGAGTGATTATATGGCTCATGATATTTTAGAAGAAGCTTTTTCATCAGAGTTTTATATTAATGATGAATATATATCTTTACCAGTAGGAAGTGAAGCTTTTATATATAATGCTTTATTTGCTTATGCTGTTGGTATTAAGTTAGGTATTAGTAAAGAGAATATAGTTAAAGCATTAGAAAGTTTTAAACTTAGTCCTCATAGATTAGAGATGAAGAATACTGATAAATACACGATTATTGATGATACTTATAATGCTAGTTTAGATTCAGTAAAGAATTCTTTGGGATTATTAAGTAAGATTCGGGGAAGAAAAGTATTTATTTTTGCGGATATTTTAGAAGTAGATAATTTTGAAGAAGAGATACATAAGAATGTAGGTATGGCTATTAATGATAATGGAATTGATGTCGTTATTTGTGTAGGTAAGATGGCTAAATATACTTATCAAGTAGTTAGTGATAGTGGTAAGGAAGCTTATTATTATGAGAACAATAGTGAGTTAATTCATGATATTGATGGAATTTTAAAGGATGGAGATACAATACTTGTTAAGGGATCACATTCAATGAACTTAATAGAGGTTGTTAAGTATTTGAGCAAGGAAGAGAAATAATGGAGCAAATTTATAATAAGTTAGTTAGAGACAAGATACCTGAAATTATTGAGAAAAATAAAGAAAAGCCAATAACTAGAGTTCTTAATCATGAAGAATATATAAGTGAACTAGAGAAGAAATTATATGAAGAATATCTTGAAGTTATTGATGCTAAAGGCGAAGATAGATTAGAAGAATTAGCTGATATGCTAGAAGTAATGCAAGCGCTAGTTAAGATAGATGGATATAGTATTGAAGACATTATCAAGGTTTCTCAAGAAAAGGCTAATAAAAGAGGAGCATTTGATAAAAGAATATTTTTAGAAAAAGTTATTACTAATGATTAAGATAAGTAAATAAAATTAGTATAAAAAAAGAACTATTCATGTGATAATGAGTAGTTTTTATATGAAAAGAAAAACTTACGAACTAGATAGCTCGTAAGATATTATCAAACTGGGACGGATTGTGGGAATCGAACCCACGTATGTTGGAACCACAATCCAATGTGTTAACCACTTCACCAAATCCGCCAGTACGTTTGTAATTATATCAGTAATAATTTGATTTGTCAATTGTTTTATTTAAGAAAAATAAGAATGGCTATTATTATTAAGATAATACCTCCGATAGTTTTGGAGTATGATCCAATTTTTTTACCAAGAATAGTACCTAAAGTTAGGCCTAGATATGTGAAAGTAGCACTGGAGATGGAGAAGATTATTGAAGAGAGATAATAGCTATTAGTGATGGCTTTTAGACCAATACCTACGGATAGGCTATCAATACTTACTGATAGGCCAAATAAGAAGAAACCAGGGATTGTTATTAGGGGTTTTTCTTCTTCTTTAGTGTTAGATATAATTAGATCTATACCAATATACGCTAGAATAATAGTAGCTATTAAATCTATACTGATAAGATTTATTTTACTTAGAATAGTACCAAAATTTAAGCCTATTAGGGGCATTATGAAGTGATAGATACCTACGATTATTGTGAGAGATATTTTTTCTTTTTGACTTAGAGTAGTCATACCATATGCTAAGGATAGGGAGAAAGCATCCATACTTAGACTGATACCTATTAGAATGATTGTTATTAAAGAAGCCATATTATTCACCTATTTAATAATATGGTGATTTTTTTGATTTAGAATATTTTATTAATTAGCTCTTTAAAATATGATTTATATGTATGATCTTCTTGGGTATCGATAAGGCAAAAATTTGGAAATAAGACACACCAAAAATTATCCCCTTTAGCTTCACCGATAGAGATTACTAACGATTCATAATAACCTTCTTTATAAGTTACTCCTTGATATATTTTTTCAGGAAAATAGTTTTCTCCATAATTTATTTTATATGATAAGGGATAGGTATTAGTAGTAAATATTTTATTTATATTAGAATCAATGTTATCTAGATTATTATTAATGATAGTACGAGATTCTTCGATGGTAGTAGTATCTTTAGTTAGAGTATATATATTAGTTTCTAGATATTTTTTTACTTGTTCTTTGATATAGATATCTTCTGGGGAATTACTGTTAGGAATGACACGGAGTCTTATAGAAGAGTCTGGGATGATTATTACTTGATTGCTTGTTTTATATAAAGAGATAATTACTAATAATAGTAAGATAAGGAATATTTTACGTTTCATTTTATCACCTATAAATATATTGATTACTTTTAGAGAGATTTAAACAAAAAAAATAAGATTTCTCTTATTTTAATAATTTTTTTATTTTTGAGAGGCATTCTTCTCCATAACTACCTGATTTGCTTTTTTCACTTAGAGTTTCAGTATATTCTTTTAGTTTTTCAATTTGATCCATATCTAGATAGTTAAGAATTTGTTCAAAGCATGTTAAATCAAACATATCTTCTAGGACGTCTTCGACATTGGTATTAGTTTTCTTTCTAGTAAAGAGATTTTGGGCTAAAGCAATGGCTTCATTATAATAGATGGGGCTTACTTCAGTGTCTGTTACTAGATATAATTTGAAGGGATTGAATCTTGCTTTGATAGCTAATAATTCTAGATAGATATTCATAGATAGAAAGCTATATTTATAGTAGGTGTTATATTCTTTCAAAAGACGTTTTTTATAATTTAATTCATATTGATTAGTAGTAGGCATTTTACTGATATGAATAAATAATAATCTAGCTGATGAGGTATAGATGGCACTTAAGGCTTCATCATAGATATCATCTAATTCATCAGGATAATCTTCTTGATAGGCTTGTTCTAATGGGATATCTTCATATTCTATGGAATCATCATACTCTTCAGGATATTCATCTTCTTCTGGATATTCTTCATGAGAAGTGGCATTTGGATGATTATTTTCAGCTTTTTGACGGGCAGCAATATTCTTTTTATCTAGAATTAGAGCAGCAGTATCATAAGCAATGTTATAACTGTTATCATCAGGATATCTATGAGTTAGTTCGCTTAGGTAGAGTGTCATTTGTCTCAAGATGTCGATAGATAATTGTTGGCAAAAGTCAATAGAGATAAGAATATTATCATAGAGTCTTTCTAAGGTTTTAGTATACTCAGGAGTGTTCTCTTTATTTTTGGCAGATAATTCACGTAAAACTTCATACTGTTCTTCAGAATATGAGGTTATCAATATTAACTTATCACAATATTTTTTATACATAATTTTTCCCCCTAAGGTTAATTTAGCATAATTTATGAGAAAATTCAAGGTTTTATGAAGAAATATATGGGGGATAAAGAAAAAACTACTTAAGTAGTTTTGTTAGTTATAAATATAAAACGATCTTTATTTTGATAATCTTTTTCAACAGATATGTTGACATTTGGTAAGTGGGTATTTATGTAGTCAACAATTTCTGTTGATTCTTCGTATCCTATTTCAAAGGCTACGAGATATTTATCTTTAGTGATAAATGGAAGATTATCTATTATTTTTTTATAGAAATATATACCGTTATCAGATGCATATAAGGCTAGATGAGGTTCATTATTTTTAACTAAGTCCATGATTGGTTCATCATATTTGATATATGGAGGGTTAGAGATAATGACATCATATTGGGTATTTTTGTAAGTAGTCATATCATGATTGATAAAGCTGATTTTAGTGTTATTTAGTTTGGCATTACTGATAGCTATATCTAGGGCTTCTTTAGAAATATCTAGGGCTGTGATGGTGGTATCATTAGGGAGTTCTTTTTTTAGGGTGATAGGAATACAACCAGTACCTGTACCTAAATCTATTATAGAGATGGGATTGTTTGGGAAATACTTTTTGATCTTGGTAATGGTTTTTTCTACTAGTAACTCGGTTTCGTAGCGAGGGATAAGGACATCTTTGGTTACTTTAAAGGGGTAGCCATAGAAGTTTACTTCTCCTAGAATATATTGGATAGGTTCACCATTAGTTAATCTTCTTATGACTTCATGCTCAGTGATAGGAGACTCAGGATGCTCTTTTAGATATTTATGATAGTAAGATAATTCTTCAGAATGCTTTGGCATTAGATTTCTCTATTTTCTAGCTCTAGGCGTTGATTTTCATTAATTAGAGCTTCAATAATTATGCCTAGATCTCCAGCCATTATACGATCTAGATTCATTGAAGTAAATCCTATACGGTGATCGGTTACTCTATTTTGAGGATAATTATATGTTCTTATTTTTTCAGAACGATCTCCAGTACCGATTTTATTTTTTCTTTCAGCAGCATTAGCAGCTTCTTGTTCTCTTAATTTTAAGTCATATAGACGGGTCTTTAAGATTTTGAAGGCTTTTTCTTTGTTTTTGATTTGGCTACGTTCTGTTTGAGAATATACAATTATACCAGTAGGAATGTGAGTTAATCTTACAGCTGAATCGGTAGTGTTTACGCCTTGACCACCACAACCACTACTTCTAGTGATATCGATTCTTACTTCTGATTCATCTAATTCATAGTCAAATTCTTCTGCTTCAGGCATTACTAAGACAGTGGCAGTAGATGTATGAACACGGCCTCCTGATTCAGTTTCTGGTACTCTTTGAACACGGTGAGCTCCTGACTCATATTTTAATTTTGAGTAAGCACCTTCCCCTTTTATCATAAATTCTATTTGAGAATATCCACCAGCTGAACCTGGTTCTTCATTTAAAACTTCTATTTTCCATCCAAAATTATTTATATAATGAGTATACATATCAAATAAATCTCCAGCAAAGATATTAGCTTCATCTCCACCAGCTGCTCCGCGTATTTCAACGATAACATTCTTTTCGTCATTAGGATCGTGAGGCAATAATAAGACTTCTAATTCTTTTTCAATAGATTCTTTTTCTTTAGTAAGAGATGATATTTCTTCTTTAGCAAATTCTTGCATATCAGAATCATTTAACATTTCTTTAGCAGTTTCTATATCAGACAATATTTTTTTATATTTATCATATATTTCTACAGTAGTAGCTAATCTTCTTTGTTCTTTAGATAATTCAGTCATTTTTTTGATATCTTTAATTACTTCATCAGTAGTTAATTCATTAGATATCTCATGATATCTTTTTTCTATTGCTTCTAATCGATTTATCATATAAATCAGTCCTCTCTTGCGGTATAAGTATACCATAAAATAAGAAAATCTTCAATTATATTGTTATTTTTTAGTAATTTATTCACGATAATTGAAAATATGACAATTGTTTGCTATAATTATATTGGGTGATGTGATGAAAGAGAGAATTATTTTTCATATTGATTGTAATAATGCTTTTTTATCATGGACTGCTGTTCATATGCTACATCGAGGTAGTAGGATAGATATTAGAAATAGATATGCAGTTATTGGGGGGAAAGAATCTGAGAGAAAGGGCATTGTTTTAGCTAAGAGTAATCTATGTAAAAAATGTGGAGTTGTTACGGGTGAGACTTTATATGCTGCTAGAAGGAAGTGTCCATATTTAGAGGTTTATCAACCAGAATTTAGTATTTATAAGAAGTACTCTGATATTATGTATACTTATTTATGTGGTTATACTAAGAAGATAGAGAGATATTCAATAGATGAATGTTTTGTAGATTTTAGTGATAATGAGATGGTTATAAATGATCCAATTAAGTGGGCTTATAAGATAAAGAATGATATTAAAGATAATTTTGGATTTACAGTTAATGTAGGTATTGGGAATAATAAACTACTTGCTAAGATGGCTAGTGATTTTTCTAAACCTGATAAAGTACATACGTTATTTTATGAGGAAGTTAAGGAGAAAATGTGGCCTTTATCAGTTGAGGATTTATTTATGATTGGAAGAGCTAGTAGTAAAAAGTTGCATGACTTGGGTATTAATACTATTAGGGAACTTGCTAATACTAATCAAGAGGTGTTGACTAGGCATTTTAAGAGTATGGGAAAAATGATGTGGGAGTATGCTAATGGAAGAGATGATTCACCGGTAGAAAGTGATTATGGGAATCCTAAGAGCATTAGTAATTCATTTGTGCTACCATATAACTATTCAAGACTAGAAGATATTTATAAAGAAATTAGACGATTAGCGGAGGCTACAGGGAGAAAGTTACGTGATAAGAAAATGTATACTCCAAATGTTTCAGTATGGGTTAAGTTTGATGACTTTACAAAAATTAGTAAACAAGTGACATTAGATAATTTAATTAATAGTGATGAAGAGATTTATCAGAATGCTATTAAGTTATTTAATAAAATATGGGATCCTGATGGAGACAAGTTAGTGAGAGCTTTATGTGTAGGAGTAAATAATTTGACAGATAAATATACAGTACAATTGTCAATATTTGAGAATGTAGATATTAAGAATCAGGAAGAAGATAAACTTAAAAAGACACTAGATGATATAAAAGAAAAGTATGGTGATAAATCTATTACTTATGCAGATAGATTATAACATCATACTTTTTATTTTGTTTTATTTAGTTACTAGATTTTTAGATTCTTTTAGGGGTTTAAATCCTGATGACTCTAATTCTTTAATCGTTACTATATGATTATTTAAGGCATATTTTATATTATATTCTTTATCATTAATTTTAACATAGATACTAGGACTTTTAATACAGGTAAAATAATACTTATATTCATTATCTTCATAATAGTATTCAATAGCAGAAGCACATGAGGCATCGGGATCACTTTTGTCAATGATAGTGATTTTTTTAGTTTGATTGGAATTGTTATTCCTACTAGAGGATGAAATAGATGGCTCTTTTGATTGGGAGTTAGGAGTGCTTGAGGAAGATGACGAAGGAGTATTTTCTTTAGATGGAGAGGAAGTATTAGAGTTATTTTCTACTTGACTATGAGGATCTTTTTGATTAGATGAAACTGGGCAAGAAAATTTAGTTCCTTTTATAGTGATGACAGTATTATCTTCACAAGTATAGATATCATATATAAGGCCTGATGATTTAGATGATTCGGTATTATTATTAATTATAATGAGAGGCTTTTTGGTGATAGATAAATAAAGATAATCAAAAGTAATAAATAATAAGATAATGATTATTAGGGATAAGATTATTTTTAAATATTTAAGATTATTTGACATAATAGACCTTCTTTCTTTGTTTATAGTATATCATATATTTTCTATTTTAAGAATGATATATGATTTAAATAAATTTAGGATGGACTAAATCGTGTGAATTTGGTAAAATAAATAATGATGGAAAGAAGGATGAATAATGAATGAATTTATTATAAAAGAAATAGCGAATGAACTTAATATAAAGATAAGTCAAGTAGAAACAGTATTAAAATTATTGGAAGATGGTAATACTATTCCTTTTATAGCTAGATATAGAAAAGAAGCTACTGGAGCACTTGATGAGGAACAAATTAGACAGATAGATGAAGTATATCAATATCAAGTTAATTTGGCTAAGAGAAAAGAAGATGTTATTAGATTAATTGATGAAAAAGGGCTTCTTACTGATGAACTTAAAGATAGTATTATGAACTGTACTAAATTAGTAGAAGTAGAAGACTTATATAGGCCATTTAAGGAAAAGAAAAAGACTAAAGCTACGGAAGCTATTAAGAATGGGCTTGAACCTTTGGCTAAAGAGATTATGGCTTTTCCAGTTAAAGGGAATATTGAAGAGATGGCTAAGAGGTACCTTAATGACGCTGTTACTAGTATAGATAAAGCTATTGAAGGGGCTAAATATATTATTGCAGAGAATATTAGTGATGATGCAAAGATAAGAAAGAGTATTAGAGATAATACATATAACTTTGGGATTATTAAAAGTAAGATAAAGAAGAATGCTAAAGATGAAAATAAGATATACGATATGTATTATGATTATGAAGAAAGAATTAAGTATATTAAACCTCATAGAATACTTGCATTAAATAGGGGTGAAAATGAGGGAGTACTTAGTGTTAGTATTGAGAATGATAAGGATAGAGTTATTCAATATATTGAAAAGAAAGTTATTAAGAATGAGAAATCTTTTGTGGTAGATATAGTAAAGGACGCTATTAATGATGCTTATAAGAGACTAATAGAGCCTTCTATTGAAAGAGAGATTAGAAGTGATTTGACTGTTATTGGAGAAGAGGCTGCTATTAATAATTTTGGAAAGAATTTGGAGGCATTGTTGCTTACTCCTCCGATGAAGGATAGAGTGGTACTTGCTTTTGATCCAGGATATGTTAATGGATGTAAGATTGCGGTAATTGATCCTACTGGAAAATATTTGGATTCTACAGTGGTTAAACCATTCTTGAAGGGAAGTAATACTGATAAGTTAATTGAGCAATCTATGGCTGTGTTGATTCATTTGATTGACAAATATAAAGTAGATGTTATTGCTATAGGTAATGGAACGGCTTCTAGAGAAAGTGAAAAGATGATTGCTGAGATGATTAAGAAACATAACCTTAATTGTAAGTATGTAATTGTATCTGAAGCTGGAGCTTCTATTTATAGTGCTTCTCCAATTGCGAGTGAAGAATTTCCCGATTTGGCTATTGAGAAAAGAAGTGCTGTTAGTATAGGAAGAAGATTGCAGGATCCTTTGGCTGAGTTAGTAAAGATTCCTCCTGAAGGAATTGGCGTTGGGCTATATCAACACGATGTGTCTAGTAAAAAATTAAAGGATAATTTGGACTTTGTTGTTAGTAAAGCTGTTAATAGTGTAGGAGTTAATGTTAATACAGCTTCCCCTTCCCTACTAAAATATGTTTCTGGTATTACTAAGAGAGTAGGTGACAAATTAATTGCTTATAGAGAGAAAGTTGGAAGAATTAATTCTAGAAAAGAAATACAGGATATTTTGACTGATAAAGTATATGAGCAAGCTATTGGATTTTTGAGAATTACTGATGGAAATAATATTTTAGATTCTACGGGAATTCATCCTGAGAGTTATAATGTTGCTATTGGTTTATTAAATCTACTAGGCATGACTTTAGAGGATGTTGGTAGTGATAAATTAGCTAGCAAGTTAAATGGACTTGATACTAATAAGTATAAGGATTTATTAAATACTGATATTTATACATTGGAAGATGTTATCGAATGTTTGAAGAGGCCTAATAGAGATCCTAGAGATGATATGCCTCAACCTATACTAAAGAGTGATGTACTTGAATTAAAAGATTTAACTGTAGGTATGAAGCTTCAAGGGACAGTTAGAAATGTAGTTGACTTTGGAGCGTTTGTGGATATTGGACTACATGAAGATGGATTAGTTCATATATCTAAGATTACGGATAAATATATTAAGCATCCTAGTGAAGTACTTAGTGTTGGAGATATAATTGACTGCTATGTAGAGGAAATTAAGCTAGATAAAAATAAGGTTAGCTTGACAATGATCAAACCATAAAGAAAAAAGTCCAAATAGATGGATACTCTGTTTGGGCTTTATTTGGCTGTGTTAATTGGATTTTTTACTTAATTTTGTGACTTTTTTATTAAAATGGGTTGACAAACGGTTAAAGTTCTACTATAATTTATATTGCCTACTTGATTTGCGGATGTAGTTTAATGGTAGAACTTTAGCCTTCCAAGCTAACCACGGGAGTTCGATTCTCCTCATCCGCTCCATTGAGTTAACAGTCTAACTCCCTAACGGAGTTAGTTTTTTTATACCCTCTCGCGTAACAACAAGATATCACATTTTTTTATTTTATCTACCTATTTGTTGTAATTTTGTAGATTTTTCTTAATGCCTTTATGAATTTGATTAATTTTATGGAAATATATTTACTAATTTAGGGATAAAGATAATTAGGCCAATAATTGCTGATGAGATGGCAGTTATGAGAACGGCTCCAGCAGAAATATCTTTAGCTCTTTTTACTTGAGGATTAATTTCAGTAGTGATTAGGTCTAGAGTTATTTCAATAGCAGTATTAAATAATTCAGCGGATATGACTAAGCCAAAGAGAATTAGACATATTAGCCATTCAGTAAGACTTATTTTTAATATAAAGCCGGATATAATTACAAGTAACATGATAGTTAAATGTATTTTTAAATTACGTTCTGACTTGATAGATGATTTAATACCAGTACCGGCATATTTGAAACTATTAATAATATTTTTATTTTTCATAATTAACTCCTATTTTAATATATTTGCTATATCATCTAAAGATTCTTGAATTTTTTGAAAGGCTTTTGATACGTGAAGACCATCAACAAAGATATGGCTTACAGTTATATTTAAAGATATTTCATATTTTTGATCTTTTTCATGATATTTACCCCAGCATACTCTAGGAACAGTTTGTGAACTTAGATCTTCAGGTATAGGATGAGTAACACTTGTGAAATCTATCCAGGGTAAACATGTTATATAAAATTCGTTCCAGGCATTAGTAGGATTATAGTCATCTTTGGTTAAGCTAGTTTGATTTTTGGCTTTATTTATATGAGTAGCAGCTTCTTGATAGAATGATTTAAAATCTTTGTGATAAGGAAAGCGAACGTTTTCAAAGGTTTCATTAGTAGTTAGGACGGTGATAGCAGGATTTATTTCATCATAGATGACTGGTTTATCTTCGACGAAACGCATACGCAACTCAGATACACTATTAAGACTTTTTGTAACAATATAGAGCATATCAATAAAGAATGATTCGTGAGTATTCTTAGTGTGATTAACTAGCTTAGTTACGTCCATCGTGACAGTTAAACTATAGGTAGGATTTTTAAAGTTACGAAACCATTCATAAGTTTTTTTACGAGGAAGATTATTAATATCTATTTCTTTCATATGACACTTCTCTTTCTTTATTCTTCAGGTAGTTTAGTGACATCAATCCATGTGGGATATGAAGTTACTTCTTCAAGAAGAGGGATAGTTATTTTGATAGCGTTATGAGGACTACCACAAGCGGGATAGACATAGGTAAATCTTTTTAAGGATTCATCTAGATATACGGTAACGTTTTCTTTTAAACCAAAGGGGCAAACTCCTCCGATGGGATGGCTGGTTAGATCTTCTACTTCATCATGAGAGAGCATTTTGGCTTTTTCATGGAAATAGTGACGATATTTGGCATTATCTATTTTAGCGTCGCCGGCCATAACAATAACGATTGGTTTATCATTTACTTTTAATGATAGGGTTTTAGCTATTTCTTTTTCAGCGCATCCAAGGGATTCAGCTGCTTCTTTTACTGTAGCAGTAAGGCTTGGCATGGTGATTATTTTTTCAGCTAAATGATATTTTTGTAAATGTTCTTTTACACTTAATGCTGACATATTATTACTCCTTTATAATGTTATTCATGATAGATACTACTTTTTCAATAACTAATTCTTTGTTTTTTGGACGAGTATCTTTGGTACAAGTAACGGTGCTTGTGTGATATGTATCATTATTTTTATCATAAACACTGATATATACGAGATTATCTTGACCATAAGGATTGTTGATATCGGCACGGTTTAATTTACCGGTTACCCCTACTCCATAATTGGAATTAGTATAATTACTTATAACTTTACTCATTTCCTTGGCTACTTCTTCGCTGTAGACAGTATACTTATCAATAGTAGATGCAGATACTCCCATTTTTACTTTATAATCATTAGAGTATGTAACAGCTGAGTACATAAACACTTCACTAGCTCCAGGGATATTAGTGATAGCATTGGCAATAGCGCCTCCAGTACATGACTCCATTGTAGATATAGTTTTTCTTTCTTTAATTAAATATTCAATTACATTTTGCATAATAAGCCTCCTAAGAGAATTATATCATAATTAGAAAAGAAAAAAATTCTTTTTCAAGAATTTTAATCGATATTTACACCTTTATTTAATAGATGAGTATTTATAAAATAGTAAATTACTAAGAAACTAGTATAGATAAAGATGGATAGATACATTAATAGTTTAATAGTATTAATATTAGGTAAATCACTTGTAGTAAAGATATTCATGACATCTGGATTAAATAATGCTACTAGGTAGACAAATAGTAAGAGTAGTAATTGAGTAGCAATATAGATGATAAAGCCAAATACTATTGATAGGACTACTTTATTGTTATTTTTAGTGTGACCTATGATAATTCCTGAATAGCCAGCTTGGATACCAGTAGTTAATTCTAGGAATAAGAGAACTAAGAAGATTATTATAATGGTAGTAATATTACTATCATACATATTTGCTATAGTTGTAAAGAAAGCTTTTAGTAATTCAAGGTTATCTTTTGAATAGTATGCAATAAATAATGATAAGGCAATTACTATAGTGCTTGTTAGTACAGAGATAATGGCTGTTAAAAATTTTGATAGATATAGTTCATTCTTAGTAACAGGAAGGGTGTGAGTTAGATATGATTCATCACCATAGAGATTACTTGTAAATGTTACCCATAGACGTAATAGATTATTGATAATAATATTAAAGAACATACTGATAGTTACACCACTACATATCTTACCAATAATTAGCATCATAGTACTATTAGGGATATTTAGAAAGATGCGAGTTAGGATACTAAAGAAGATAGATAGTGAGTAGAATACAACTAAGTTTTTATATACTCTTTTAAGATCATATTTTAATAATTTTTTTAGCATTTGAATTTCCTCCTAAAGATTTCATCAATAGATTCTTTTTCTTTATTTCTTAAAGTGTCAGCATCTTCTTGAAGTATTATTTTACCTGAATCAATAAATATTACTTCATCTAGAATTCTTTCTATATCAGAGATTAAATGTGTTGATATAAGGACGCTTGATCCATCTTTAAAGTTACTTAGAATAGTATCTAGGATATAGTCTCTAGTAGCAGGATCGACTCCTCCCAATGGTTCATCTAAGATATATAAATCAGCTTCACGAGACATTACTAGAACTAATTGTACTTTTTCTTGCATACCTTTAGACATTTTTTGAAGTTTTTGATTGCAATCTAGATTTAAATCTTTTAATAATTTGTAAGCTTTTTCAGGATTAAAGTTTTGATAGAATTCAGTGAAGTATTTAACGGTATCATTAACAGTCATACTCTTATCTAGATAAGTTCTTTCAGGAAGATAAGAGATACTTAATTTACTTTCTATACCTAGAGGTTTACCGTTAACAAGGATTTCTCCAGTAGTAGGAGTTAGTAAGCCGTTAATTAATTTTATTAGAGTTGTTTTACCAGTACCATTTTTTCCTAGAAGGCCAATTATTTTGCTACTTGATATGGTAAGATTAATATTTTTTAATATTTCTTTATCACCATAATTTTTAGTGATATTTTTACATTGTAATAATTCCATTATTTTTCTCCTTTTCTATTATTTAGATATTTATTTATTTCAGTTATATCATAACCGAGCGCGGTCATTTTAGTTAGATAATCTTCAGTAATACTAGTGGCATATTCTTCTTTGTATTTAGCAATTAGTGAGATATCATTAGTAACATATTTACCATTAGTTCTTTCAGGATATATCAAATTAATACTTTCTAGTTCAGATAAGGCTTTTTGAACGGTATTAGGATTGACTTTATAGAGAAGAGCTAAGTCTCTTATGGACAGGAGCTTTTCACCAGGTTTAATCCTACTGGAAATGATATCATTCTTGATAGTAGATACTAGTTGTAAATAAATAGGACTATTGTTATCAAAATTATAATTCATGTAATCACCTCAATATATTGTATTATTTGCTTAATACAATGATACATTTATTTTTGATTATTGTCAAGAAAAAAAGACAAGTTTTTAATTTTTAGTTCATACTAGAAGGAATTATTTTGTAAAATTGGCTATTAAATGATGCTCAATTTTAATTCACACTAGATTTACTGAACTTTTTAATGTTTATTTAAATATACTAATAAACATTAATTTTTACTTGTCTTTGAATTAATTATTTATTTTTATTATGATATTTTTTATATAGTTTTACTAATTCATACCAGTATACTGATAAGAATGAAATAAGAATAGTTATTAATAAACTTGATATATTTAGAGTAGTTAATTTTAGAAGAGTATGAATACTAGTATAATTTATAAGGATTATGCTTATGATAATGATAAGATGAATTGTGATAATAACTTTATCTTTTAAGAGATGTTTTATGTTTTGATAGGCAAAGTTAGTACTACTATTGACTTCTACTAGGAAGATATTTGATAAAATTATAATTGTAAAAGCCATGGTTCTAGCTAAGAGGGGATCTTCTTTTAGATAGATAAGATATGTTATAAATGATGCTAGGAAAATGATTAATCCTTGAATAAGGCTTTTTATAAGAGTAGATTTATCTAGTAATTTTTCTTTAATGGTACGAGGAGGCCTTGACATGATATTTGATTCAGCAGGTTCCCTTTCAAAAATGATAGAGCATGTTGGATCGATAATTAATTCTAGAAGGACTACATGTAAAGGGAGAAGCATAAAGTTACTAGGATTTATTCCTAGAATTGAAGCAAGTAATGAAGATAAGGCAATGGGAAGATGGATAGTTAAAATATAGCCGATTGATTTTTTGATATTGTCATATATTCGGCGGCCATCTTCGATAGTGTTAATGATAGTACTGAAGTTATCGTCTAGTAAGATTAGATCAGCGGCTTCAGTAGATACTTCACTACCCTTGTCTCCCATAGCAATACCGATATTAGCTTGTTTTAAGGCAGCTGCATCATTTACTCCGTCGCCAGTCATTGCAACGATATGGCCTATATTTTGATAAGCAGTAATTATTTTCTTTTTATGTTTTGGTAATACTCTTGAGAAGATAGCACAATTAGTAACACTTTCTTGTAATTCTTCTAGAGACATTTTTTCTAGCATTTCTCCAGTAATTACTTTTGATGATGGGATACCTACTTCACTAGCTATAGCTGATGCTGTTATGCCATTATCTCCGGTTATCATAACTACTTTGATACCAGCTTTTTTACAAGTAGATATATAGGAGCTTATGTTATCTTTTGGTGGATCAATAAAGCCAATTAAGCCGATAAAGTTTAATTTTAATTTAGATATATCATTTGGAATATTTGAATCTTTTGGATATTCTTTTGATGAGACTGCTATGACACGGAGGCCAATATTTTGCATGCTAGTTAATTCTTTATTGATGGATTCTTTTTCTTCTTTAGATAATGTTGATATTTTTATGATACTTTCAGGGGAACCTTTAGCAGTAATAAGTATCTTATTGTTTATTTGCCATGCTGAAGCCATCATTTTATGTTCATCAGTAAAGGGATATTTTTTTATTTTAGTACCTTTATTTTGAAGGATATTTTTGATATTTAGATTGTTAGCATATTTATAGATAGCTTTTTCCATAGGATCGTAGGGGTTTTCTTCACAGCAAAGAATGGCACTTTTTATTAGAGATGATTCATCTATAGGGGTATTTATTTTGGCAATGGTCATTTTGTTTTTGGTAATGGTGCCTGTTTTATCTACGCAAAGGATAGAGATAGCTCCGAGGGTTTCTACGGATGAGAGTTTTTTTACGAGAGATTTTTTCTTGGCAAGGCGCCATGCTCCTACTCCAAGGAATACTGTTAATACTACAGGGAATTCTTCAGGAATCATAGCCATGGCAAGAGTTATTCCTGATAGGATACTAGAAATGATTCTTGATTTTAATGGTTCATTAGCTAGACTGATAAATGTGAAGAGGCTAACTAATAGGAAAAGAATTAAGGCAATGATTGAGCATGCTTTTACAAGAGATGATATTTGATTTTGAAGGGGTGTCTTTTGTTCTTCGATATGTTTTAGGCTATCACCGATTTGACCATATTCAGTATTAGAACCAATTTTATCTACTTTGACTAGACCAGTGCCACTTATAACAAGAGTACCTTGATAGCAGTAATCCTGACGCCAGTAGTCAGTGCTTTTTTTATGAGAAGTAGTTTTATATACAGGAAGAGATTCTCCGGTTAAGATGGATTCATCTACTTTGAGACCGTTACTTTCTAGAACATGGCCATCTGCTGGTATTTTGATACCTTCATGAATATACATGAGGTCTCCAGGTAAGAGATCTAGGCTAGATATTTCAACTTTTTTATTATCTCTTAGGACTGTTATATGAGGAGTTGATAATTTTTTTAGGGCACTTATTGTTTTATCAGTTTTCCATTCTTGAAAGATATCAATGGCAATGACTGCAAAGACAAATACTAACATGATGATGCCGTCCTGTGGTTCACCTAACAAAAAATAGATGGATGCTGCAATGATTAGGAGTAAAAACATTGGTTCACACAAGGCATGAAGTATTTTCATTAGAGGGCTTTCTTTTTTAGAGGGAGTAATTTCATTTTTACCATATATTTTCTTTAATTTAATAACTTCTTCACTGGTTAAGCCAGTAATATTTTCTTTTTTATGATTCATAATGATTCTCCTTAATGTAGATTTTGATAAAAGAAAAATGCATTAGGGAATACATACTGTCCCATAGATGCATACATCTATTGCTTATAGCCCGGTATAGATATACCTGTCAGTTGTACTGTAGATAAGAATATTCTTTTGCAGTGCACTTTTCTATTCAATTACATTATATGATTTATATTTTTTTTTGTCAATTAAAAACACCTACTTGAAATGAGGTGTTTAATATTTATAACTCAAATTGTGAATTATATAGGGTAGCATATGATCCATTTAATTTAATTAATTCTTCATGTGTACCCTGCTCTACTATATTACCATCTTTCATAACAAGAATTAGATCAGCATTTTTAATAGTAGATAATCTATGAGCGATAATGAAAGAGGTTTTACCTTTGGTTAGTTTATCCATAGCTTTTTGAACGAGTTCTTCGGTACGGGTATCAACATTAGAAGTAGCTTCATCTAGGATAAGGAATGGAGCATCTTCGATCATACCTCTAGCGATAGTTAGTAACTGCTTTTGACCAGCTGAGATTGATTCGTTATCAGAAAGAACAGTATCGTAACCATGAGGTAATGTTTTTATGAAGTGATCTACTCCGACAGTTTTACAAACTTCCTCTACTCTTTTTTGAGTAACATTTTTACGGTTATAGACAATGTTTTCTTTGATTGTTCCTTCAAAGAGCCATGTGTCTTGAAGTACCATTGTAAATAGTGAATGGATATTTTCTCTAGTTAGATCGTGGATAGAAGTACCATCGATAAGGATATCGCCGCCATTTATTTCATAGAACTTCATGAGAAGATTAACCATAGTAGTTTTACCGGCACCGGTTGGGCCAACAATGGCAACTTTTTTACCTGGCTTAGCAATAGCACTGAAATCTTTAATAGTTGGTTTGTCGCTATCAGCATAAGTGAAGGTTACGTTCTTAAATTCTATTTGTCCTTTAATGTCTTTTTTCTTTAATACTTTAGTTAAATGGCTTTCATCAGTTAACTCTTCTTCATCAAGAAATTCAAAGACTCTTTCACTGGCAGCAGCAGTTGTTTGAAGGCTAGTCATGGACTGAGCTATTTGTGATAGAGGACTTGTAAATAATCTTACATAAGTAATGAACGCTATGATAACTCCAAAAGTAATTATATTTTTAGAAGTTAAGAGGGCTCCGACAACACAAACGGCTACATATCCGAAGTTACCTACGAAGTTCATAAGTGGCATCATAAGGCTTGATAAGAAACGGCTTTTACGATTAGCTTCGTACATTTTTTGATTTAGCTTATCAAATTTTTCATTTACTTGTTTTTGACCATTATAACTTTTTACAACATTTAATCCTGAATATACTTCTTCGATATGACCATTTAGGGCTCCTAATTCTTTTTGACGGAGACTAAAATATTTTTGTGATTTACCAAGTATTAGGAACATAAAGATAAATCCTATTAAGCTAGATATAATGGCAGTTAAAGACATTATCCAGTTAGTTAGAAACATCATGATAGTAGTTCCAATAAATAAGGCGATAGCGCTTACTAAAGTAGATAATGATTGATCCATTGATGATGATAAGGTATCTACGTCATTAGTTATTCTTGATAAGATATCACCATTAGAAGTTTTATCAAAATATTTTAATGGTAATTTGTTAATTTTATGTGATATATCTTTACGAAGACGATTAGCAAATCTATTAGACACTATTGTCATTGAGATAGCTTCAATATAATTGAATATAGCACTTATTATATATAATGCTATTAGAGTATAAGCAATCTTTTTTATTTTATCAAGAGGCATATTAGGTTTGATAAGATTCTTAATATTAGTTGGGGATTCATCTATTTTTTGATAGATATCTTTAGCAGTAGTATTCTCATTCATTACTCCCATTAGAGATAAGAATTCAGCTTTATCTTCTTTTGTGATAGTAATATTATCGATAGTTAATTCAGTAAATAAGATATTAGCAATACTAGAAGATATTTTAGGAGTTGTATTTAATGATTTTATGAGATTTATTTTATCTTCTTTAGTGATAAGAGTATCTTCATAAGTAGAGTCTGTGATAATGATATCTAGGACACTATCAGGAAGACTACTTAGATTAGTAAGAAAGTTTTCTTGATCACTTAATAGTTTTGTGAATGAAGATTTATCTTCATTAGAGATATTTGATGATAATATATTGTTTATGGTATTTTGATCTAAATTAAGATTTAATATTGATGGTAATTTTGTTTTTAGGGTTTCTTTATTTAGATCTGACTCAAGTGAGTCTTTGATAAGCACAATATTATCTTTATTGGGAATTAGTCCTTCAGAGATACAATCAGTAAGATCTGAGAGGATATTAGGGGTAAATATTGCTAGGATAGAACTAGTAGTTGCTAAGATGATTGATATTAGTATTAATACTTTATATGGTTTTAATTCTTTTAATAATCTTGTTACGGCTTTGCCAAAATCTTTGACTTTTGTATCAGAATTATTATGTCCTCCAGGTCTAGGCATTTTCTAACTCCTCCTTTGATAGTTGCGATAAGGCTATTTGTTTATATACTGGGCATTTCTTTAGTAATTCTGTGTGTGTACCGTATCCAACACATTCACCATTATCAAGCACCATTATTTTATCAGCATGCATAATAGTACCAATTCTTTGAGCAACTATTACACATGTAGCATTTTTAGTATATTTCTTTAATTCTTTTCTTAAGATTGAATCTGTTTTATAGTCAAGGGCTGAGAATGAATCATCAAAGATATATATTTCAGGATTTCTGGCGATGGCACGGGCAATGGCTAATCTTTGCTTTTGACCTCCAGAGATATTAGTTCCTCTTTGAGCAAGGTTTGTTTTATATCCTTTATCCATCTTTTCAACAAATTCTTTGGCTTGAGCTACTTCGATGGCTTTTTTGATGATGGCATCGTCTTTTGGTTCTTTTGATTCACCATAGGCAATATTATCTTTTACTGTTCCACTAAAGATTACAGCTTTTTGAGGAACATATCCTAATTTATTGAAAAGGTATGATTGTTTGTATTCTTTAACATTAATACCATCTATTAAGACTTCTCCATCAGTAGCATCATAGAAACGAGGAATAAGATTGATGAGGGTTGATTTACCACTACCAGTTGAACCAATAAAGGCGATAGTTTCACCGGCTGTTACTTTGAAGGAGATATCTTTTAGGAGATACTCTTCAGCATCAGGATATTTAAAGGAAACTTTTTTGAATTCAATAGTACCTACTTCACTAGTAATATCTTTATTGATAGTACCATCTGGTACAGTGATAGATGTTTCTAATACTTCATTAATACGATTAGCAGATACACTAGCTCTTGGTAAAATCATAAAGATCATAGCAAGCATTAGGAATGACATAATTACTTGCATAGCATAACTAGAGAAGATTACCATGTCACTAAATACTTGAAGTTTATCTACCATGAGAGCGGCATCAATTAAATATGCTCCGATAAAATAGATTATCATGGTGAGAGAATTCATTACTAAATACATAGCTGGAGACATAATAGAAAATGCTTTTTGATTAAATAATTGTTGATTAGTTAGTTTGTTGTTAACTTCAGCAAATTTTTCTTCTTGATATTTTTCAGCATTAAAAGCATGAATTACTCTTAGACCATTTAGATTTTCACGAGTAACATTATTGATCTTATCAATTAATTTTTGAACGATTTTGAATTTAGGCATTACAACGATAATTAAAGTAGTAATTATTGATAAGAGAATTAAGACAGCGATGGTAGTTACAAGAGACCATTGCCAGCTTTTGTTGACTATTTTAGTAATAGCCCATACAGCAGTGATAGGAGCTTTTACTAATAATTGAAGTCCCATACCTACTAGCATTTCTACTTGAGTTATATCATTAGTTGTTCTAGTAATTAGACTACTAGTAGAGAAATTTTTTACTTCATTGAAAGATAATTCTTCTACCTTACCGAAAACTTTCTTTCTTAATTTGGTAGAGAAAGATGAAGATAGATTAGCAATAAAATAACCTACGAAGATAGCACTACATAAACTACCTAGGGCACACAATAACATGTAGCCACCATTTTTTAGGATTTCACTGATAGCACTACCTTCAGTTTTAACCAGTTGAGTAATAGTAGCCATATAATCTGGCATTTTTAATTCTAACCATACTTGAACTACTATTAGAAAAATACTAATAACAGTATAAAAGCATTCTTTTTTACCAAAATTTTTAAATAATTTTAACATTTTTTCAATTCCTTTCTTTAATCTTTATTTAATAGAAACTTTCATTTATTAACTAATATTCCATTTTCTTATTATATAGAGTTCAAAGATAATTGTCAATGTTATTGATTAGGAAAATTAAGGGAAAGTATGTGATATATATGAAAAAGAAACTATAATTTTATTATATTATAGTTTCTATTAGTTATTACTTAATATATAGATTTTAGTACTTTAGACGACCTTCTTTTAAAAGATTTAACATTATAGTATTTTGAATACCTGTACCAGTATAGTTAGGGATATCATTAAGAGAAGCTAATTTTGAACGATACTGATAAGAAGAATCAATATTTATTTCTTTTAGGGCATCAACAATAGAAAAGCCATGATAATTAGGATTAGATAGATATCTATTTGGATATTTTACTTCTGAAGAGATAATTGTAGAGTCATTTACCCATCCTATTCTACCATCATTTAGAAGATATGGATTTCTAGCATTAGGAATGATTCTAGTGATAATACCTTCAGTAATAGCAGGAACTAGTTTTTCAGTACTAGTGCTAGATATATAGACACCATTTATTTTGACATGATCGCCTATTTGATAGGTATCTTTTCTAGGAGAAGGTTCAGAATCAGTTAGATCTTTATCAAGATATTCATATGGATTTAGACGATTATTATTTTTATATACTTCAAAATGTAGATGACTACCATAAGCATTACCACTATTAGACATATTACCTAGTAATGAACCTGCTGATACATGATCGCCTTTTTTTAGAGAGAGTCCTTTAGCTAGATGAGCATATAGAGTTTGATAACCATTTTGGTGATCTATCTTGATATAGTTTCCATATGAAGTGATGCCAGTACTACCAGGGATATTATCTATACCATCAGCTAGTTCAATGATTATACCACCACTATGAGCAATTACTGAATCAATTGTATAGTTAGCTCCTACTAAATCAATACCAGTATGACCATTACCATATTCATTAGTTATTTCAGCTTGATGCTTTTTTAATACACGACAATTAATTATAATTACACTTCCTTTCTATATATAATATTCAAAGAAGAGAATTTAATTAATGAGAAATAAACTATTATGTAGATAAGTAATATTTAATTTTAATATGATAATGAATAGAATTATTTTAGATATTTAAATAAATAATAAGCAGATTTATATTCTTTATAGAATGTTTTTACTATTTGGTTATTTATCTTTCTAGGAGATGGATTTTTAAGATAATGATAGATATATAGTATTTGATCAGTTTTATTTAGTAGATCTTTGAATTTGAGATCGGGATTATAAGAAGATTTATTGATTTTAGTTAGTAGTATTTTATTAATTTTTTTATTAGTATAGATAACTGTATCATTAATATTAAATACTTTTCCAAGATACTCAAGGGTATCAATATATTTAGTTATGGTAGGAAAATCAGGAGTTTTTTGATAAGTTAAATTTAAATCTTTAAAGGTATACTTTTTGCCAAGATATTTTTTATATATTTTCATGGTGTCATTATAACCATATTTTAGATTTTTTCTAGCTTGTTTGGAATCAAATACTAAAGGGATACCAATATTGTTTTGAGGTTTTATATATACAATATTTTCTTTTTTGATAGGAATATGTATTTTATTTAAACTACTTATATCGACTATTATGAATTTTTGGGCACCCATTCTTTTAGCTAATTCAATGGGCATAGTTTTACGGAAACCACCATCGATATATTTATTTTCTTCTATTTCTTTTATTTTGAATACAGGGAATACTGTTGATGACGCTATTAGATAGTCAATAAATTTAGTACGAGGAATTTCTCTTTTAGTTAACTCTACTAATTGCATACTGGGATATTTTACGGTAGTTAAGCCATAGTCTATAGAAGAAGAATATATTTTATTTAAATCGAGGCAATTTAGAAGATTGTTTTTGAGATTGCTTGGTTCTAGGCCTCCGCGACGAGCTGATTTTAAATAGTTCATAACAAGTTCTGGATCAGAATTATAAGTTATATTGTCAGGAAATACGGTATTAAGATTAATATTTTTCCATAACTCTTCAGCTTCTTTTAAGGTTCCTTGGACGTAGAGGGCTCCATTTATTGAGCCAATTGAGGCTCCTGTTACAATATCACATTTGATATTTAGTTCTTCAAGAGCACGCCATACTCCTACTTCATAAGCTCCACGAGAGCCTCCTCCAGAAAAAATTAAGGCAGTTTTTTGATTATTTTCTTTACTATTCATAATAAGCCTCCATTTATAATATTTATGATTATTCTTGATAGTTTAATTTTAGCAAATGTTAGATATTTTGTCTATGTGATAATTTTAAATTATGAGAGAAAAAGAGACTTATGTAAAGCCTCTTGATTATATTTTTTTATTTTATTATTTTGAGAATATTTAGTATATTAATTTTCATCAATATTTATTAATTCATATTCTTTATTACCTACTTGTAATTCATAGGCACTATCAATAGTATGAACACCATTTCTTGATTCTATTCTTTCTATTAGATGATCTTTTCCAGGATCATTTGAATTATATACTAGGTCTAAGCAAGCTTTATCTATAGCAACAGGATCTGTTGATGCAAGGATACCAATATCTTTCATGCAGGGATCTTCTGCTACAGCACAACAATCACAATCTACGGACATATTACACATAACATTAATATATGCAATTTTTTCTTTGAAAAGATTTACTACTGATGAAGCGGCATCAGCCATTGATTCAAGGAATAAGTCATGATCAGCAGTCCATAATTTTGATGGGTCTCCTGCTCCATGAATGTAAGCTTTTCCGTAAGAAGAGGCACATCCAATAGATAGTTGTTTTAGGGCGCCACCATATCCTCCCATAGGGTGACCTTTGAAATGTGATAGAACTAGCATTGAATTATATGAATCAATATTTTTACCAAGATAATTCTTTTTAATTACTTTACCATTAGGAATTGTTATTTCTTTATCAGGACCTTCAGCATCTAATAAATCTACTGGAAAATACTTGGTCCATTCATGCTCTGATAATAATTTTTTATGTTTTTCAGTAGTATTTCTTGCTCCATCATAAGCAGTATTGCATTCTACGACTGTTCCATTTACGTATTCAATTATTTCTTTAAAATATTCAGGGTGAAGAAAGTTTTGGTTACCAGCTTCTCCTGAGTGAACTTTAACAGCTACTTTACCAGGTAATTCAATATTTAAATGCTTATAGATATTTACTAATGAGGCACTACTTAAATCTTTTGTGAAATATACTTTACTTTTCGTTAATATCACGCTCCTATGATAATTTTAGCAACTTTTTGAAATTATGTCTATCTTTTTATAAGAATATGTTATATAATTATATTACGTTTACAATTTATTAGGCCGCTTTAGTTCAGTGGTAGAACAGAAGCATGGTAAGCTTCAGAGGGCAGTTCAATTCTGCCAAGCGGCACCATTATTTATATGCAAGGATGGCGGAATCGGTAGACGCGCTACTTTGAGGTGGTAGTGGCCTATGGCTGTGGGAGTTCAAGTCTCCTTTCTTGCACCAGATTTGATTGATACTCGAACTTTTCGAGATAATATAAAAACTACTTTCAAAATTAAATTGAGAGTAGTTTTATTTTGACAATTTAGTTCTTCACAATATTGTAAAATCAATATCAATTATTGTTTTGTTCTTTTTAATACTTTTTGTATTGACTCTGTTTCATAATTTACTTCAAAATTATTTCTTAATTGTTGGAGTATTTGCTTTTTTTGATGAGAAAGTTTTGAACTATCTTTTTTCACAAATTTTAATCCACATAAATATTGAACTAAATCTGGATCATATAATGTATCATTCAAAGTTTCTAAAATTCCTATTTTTAACATTCCTATTTTAGAACTTAAAAGTTTATACATTTCTTCATCACTATAATTTTGTAAAAACTCATGACAGCTCCAGCTATCTCTATCTAATTGATACATAGCCTCGTTATGGCATAGTAATTCTATTGGGTCGTCTTTTAATATTTCTTGTTTAGATTGACTAAATGCTTTATTTCTTTCCTCTAATGTTTGTTTAATTAATAATAAATTTTCTTTTTCCGATTCGCTTGGTGAATTTTGTAATCTTCTATCTAAATTTCTTATTTCTCTAGTGCAAACTTTAGTAAAGAAAGAATCCCCAAAATCCTCCTTATTACATAAATGTTTTTCACTAAATAATAAATAGTTTGAAGCAAAATTAGTCTGCCAGTCATATGTAAAATAAATTTCCATAAGTTTTTGCATATTTATATTTGAAGAAATTAAATAATTATTAATATCTAATCCTCTTTTTTGTATTGCTTTATCATCAAAATGTAGTAAATCATCAAATTCCCAACCCACATTTTTTACTCTTTTTCTTAGTTCAATTTCAGCATATTTTCTCAACATATCAGCATTTCTATTATCTAAGATAATTAAAATTAAATTTGATATGCTAATGTTTTTTAAATTTTCAAATTCCATATATTACCCTCCTAATATAATTATATCATAATTATTATATATTTTTAAAGTTTTTTATTCTTCTTTCTTTTTTGTATTAGTTTTATAGTTATTCATAATTGATACAAATAATGAAAATTCATAAACTATAATGAAAGGTGGTTTATGGATGAATAATAATAATTATTCAGATAGAGTTAGACGTATTCTAGAAGAAGGTAAAAGGTGTAATAAAAACTATGGTTGTTGTGGTAGTGTAACTGGTGCTAGAGGTGCTACGGGGCCAACTGGACCAACTGGACCAACAGGCCCTGCTGGTGGAGTAACAGTTACTGTTGGAACTACAACTACTGGTGTTCCTGGTACTGATGCAAGTGTTGTAAACTCTGGTACTGATGAGAATGTTATTTTAGATTTCACTATCCCAGCTGGAGTGACTGGTCCTACTGGACCTACTGGAGCTACTGGAACTACCGGTGAAACTGGAGCGACTGGCCCTACTGGACCTACTGGAGCTACCGGCGAAACTGGAGCGACTGGTCCTACTGGACCTACGGGAGCTACCGGTGAAACTGGAGCGGCTGGACCTACTGGACCTACTGGAGCTACCGGTGAAACTGGAGCGACTGGTCCTACTGGA
>OKXB01000259.1_pt1 | contig 67493 bp, 68 predicted proteins | sample 1601731 | NCBI WGS metagenome assembly OKXB01 (sample SAMN04414077, study PRJEB24778) | human gut metagenome | material: faecal | host: Homo sapiens
CAAACAGCCATTAGTGTTTTTTCTGAAGAACAAGTATTTTGTTTTTCGGCTATGATTATATATAAATAAACTAGGAAAAAGTTTGGTAATTAATACAAATTTTTTCTTTTTTTTCTTTAAAAATATCATAAATTAATATATAATATATATGTAATTGTTAGTTGTGATAGGAGGGACCTTATGGAAGACGTATCTTTTGCTTCTATAGAAGAACTTTATAAAAGAGTAAGACCAGCCCTTATGACCAAACGTGAGGAATTAAAAAGAGGCGGTATTACTTATGTTACAGAGGAAGATATTTGGAATTATTTAAAAGATAATGTATGGAACAATAGTCGTAACTTAAGATTGTTTAGAATGGTATCAGATATACTTAATTCAGATAATGCCCTTATTGATGATTATGTAAAATCAAAAATGGGATCAAAAACAAGAACTGTTTATTTTAATGACAAAATGGAGGAAGATGCAAATGAAAAAGAAAATAGTTAAAAATATATTTATATTAATTTTACTACTTGGTGTAGCAGCAATGCTTTCTATTCCAATTTTAAAAGATATTAAGTTTGGATTAGACTTAAAAGGTGGATTTGAAGTTTTATACCAAGTTGAAACAATTGATGGTTCAGACTTAACAAGTGATGTTTTAAATAATACATCAAAAACACTTATCAAAAGAATTGATGTACTTGGAGTAACAGAACCTAGTATAACAATTGAAGGTAATGATAAGATTAGGGTTCAACTTGCTGGTGTAACAAATCCTGATGAAGCAAGAAAAGTATTAGGAAAAGCTGCAAGTTTGAGTTTTAGAGACACAAATGATAAATTGCTTATGACAAGTTCTGTATTAAAAGCAGGTGGAGCAAGAGTATCTAGCGATAATTATGGTAATCCTGCTGTATCACTTTCTGTATCTGACAATGAAACATTTTACAAGGTAACAAAAGCGCTTAGTGAATCTGAAGATAAAACAATGGTTATTTGGCTTGATTTTGAAGAAGGAACAGATTCATATTCTAAGACCTATTCAGGAAGACTTTGTGGAACAGATTCTTCAAACTGTTTATCAGCTGCAACAGTATCACAAGGATTTGCAAGTGATGTAATTATTCAAGGTAATTTTACTGATGCTGAGGTAAAAAGTTTAGTAGAACTTATTAATTCAGGAAGTTTACCTACTAAATTAACAGAAATATCTTCTAAGACAGTAGCCGCTTCTTTTGGTGATTCATCACTTACAAAAACATGCGTTGCTGGAATAGTTGGTATATCATTAATCGTTTTATTTATGATGTTTATATATCGTTTTGCCGGCTTTGTAGCTAGTGTAGGTATTATTTTATATGCCTTTGTAACTCTTTTTGCTTTCTGGCTTGTAGGTGGTGTTCTAACACTTCCTGGTATCGCCGCGATGGTTATAGGTATTGGTATGGCTATTGACTCAAGTGTTATTAGTTTTGCTAGAATTAAAGATGAACTTGCTAAGGGAACAAGATTACAAATGGCTTATAAAACAGGTAATAAAAATTCCTTTATGGCTATTTTTGATTCAAATCTTACAACATTAGTTGTAGCCTTTGTCTTATTTATACTTGGTGAAAGTAGTGTTAAAGGATTTGCAACTATGCTTATCATTAGTACAATAGTAACTATGTGTATTATGGTATTCTTAATAAGAATGTTACTTGGTATGTTTGTTAAAACAGGGTACTTTGATAAAAAATTAAATTTCTTTATTGGATATAAAGAAGGAAGAAAAACTAAATTTTCATTTGACTTTATTAAACATAGTAAGAAATTCTTAATGGCAACTATTTTAGTTGTAATAGTTGGAATTTTCTCACTTGTAAGATGGGGATTAAAACTTGGTATTGATTTTAAAGGTGGAACATCTATTACTATCAAGGCTGAAAGTGCTCTTAATAAAGATGAACTTACTAAAGATATTGAAAAGATGGAATATACTTTAGAAGAAATAGAATTTATTAATGACAAAGATGTTATTATTAAAATAGATGATTCTTTATCTCATGAAGATGTATTAACATCAGAAAAATATTTTCAAGAAAAATATAAATCTCAAACAGAAATTGGCGTTGTATCTAATGTTGTTAAAAAGCAACTTGTTAAGAATGCTTTTATATCTGTTTTAGTAGCGTCTATTTGTATCGTTTTATATATTTCTTTTAGATTTAAATTTAGTTTTGCGATTGCAGCTATTATTGCTTTACTTCATGATGTATTCTTAATAGTTGCAGCCTTTAGTTTATTACAATTAGAGGTTAATAGTATGTTTATTGCGGCTATTCTTTCTATTATTGGTTATTCTATTAATGATACAATTGTTACTTTTGATAGAATTAGAGAAAATATTAAGGAGAAAAAGAGTAATAAAATTCTTGCTTCTAATGAACTTAAAGAAGCCGTTAACAATAGTTTAAATCAAACACTAGGAAGAAGTATTGTTACTACTATGACAACTTTAATGCCAGTTATATCTTTAATTATTCTTGGATCTCATGAAATAATTAACTTTAATATAGCGTTATTAATTGGACTTATTGCTGGTGTATATTCTTCAATCTTTATTGCAAGTCAAATATGGTTTATGATTGAAAAACATAGTTCAGGTAAACCAATTAAGAAAAAATGGTATGAAGAATAATAAATTATAATAGAGGTGAGTTTATATGCAAAAATATCCTACAGTTACTATTGATTTATTAATGGATGAAGTTAAAAAATACATTAATGATGAAAAAGAATTAGATATGATAAATAAAGCGTATGAATATATTGCCAAAAAATATTTTGGGATGAAACGTTTAACGGGTGATAACTTTATAATTCACCCGTTAAGTGTTGCTTATATTCTTACTGATTTAAAGGCTGACTATGCAACTATTTCTGCTGCACTTTTACATGAGGTTATGAAAGATGAAAGTGTAACAAAAGAAGAACTTAAAGATATGTTTAATTTAGAAATTGCTGAATTAGTAGATGGTGTAAATAAAATAAACAAACTAAGTTTTTCTGGTGATGGTGAAAGTGAAAAAAATAACAATCGAAAAATATTAGTTGGTTTATCAGAAGATGTACGTGTTATTTTTATTAAACTTGCTGATAGACTACATAATATGCGAACTCTTTGGGTACATCCCGAAGAAGTTCAAAAAGAAAAGGCTAAAGAAACACTTGATATATTAACACCTATTGCTCATAGACTTGGTGTTAGTAAAATAAAAAGTGAACTTGAAGACTTATCTTTAAGATATTATAAACCTGATTATTATTTTTCCATTGTTGAAATGGTTAATAAAACAAAGTCAGAACGTGAAATGTTAGTTAGTCAAATGATTGAAAACATTTCTAAAATACTAGATGAGAATAATATTAAACATGAAATAAAAGGTAGAGCTAAGAGCATTTATAGTATTTATAAAAAATTGGATAAAGGTAAAAAATTTAGTGATATATACGATTTACTTGCTTTAAGAGTATATGTTGATAAGGAAGCCGAATGTTATCAGGTACTTGGACTTATACATTCACTTTATAAACCACTTCCAAAACGTTTTAAAGATTATATTGCTATGCCTAAACCTAATATGTATCAATCACTTCATACAACGGTAATTGGTATAGATGGCAACTTTTTTGAAATTCAAATTAGAACATATGAAATGGACTATATAGCTGAAAAAGGTATTGCTGCACACTGGTCTTATAAGGAACATGGTAGTAATAATAAAGCATCAATGAAAAATACCATGGAACAAAAACTACAATTCTTTAGAACTATGATGGAATTAAAAAAAGAAGCAAATAGTGATGAAGAAATTGCCAATACAGTAAAAGAAGATTTCTTTAAAGATACAATATATGTATTTACTCCAAAGGGTAGTGTCATAGAACTTGCTAAAGGATCTACACCAATTGATTTTGCTTATGCAGTACATACTGATGTTGGAAATAAGATGGTTGGCTCTATTGTAAATGGTAATATTGTTCCATTTGACTATGAGCTTCATGATAATGATGTTGTTAAAATTAATACTAATAAAAATGCAATTGGACCAAGTTATGAATGGCTTAATATTGTTAAAACAAGTCAGGCTAGAAATAAAATAAGAAGTTTTTTAAATAAAGTAGACAAAGAAAAATATTTAAAGAATGGTCAAGAATTTTTAAATAAAGAACTTAGAAGAAAGAAACTTTCTATTACAGAGTTTTTATCACAAGAAAATATTGATAAAATTTTAAAAGAATTAAAATTAAATGATATTAATGAACTTTATATAAATATTGGTAGTAATAATATTACGGCTACACAAGTTATTAATATAGTTAATTCAGAAACTATTTCGAAAGAAGAATTAATTATTAAAAAAACAGCTAATAGTTCGTTAAAAGAAGTAAAACCAAATAAAAATGATATTATTGTAAGAGGAATAGATGAAATAAAAGTAAATGTTGCTTCTTGCTGTAAACCTGTTCCTGGGGATAATATTGTTGGTTTTATTACTAAAGGATATGGTATAACTATTCATAAAAGTGATTGTCCTAATACATCGGATGTTAGTGATAGATTAATTGATGTATATTGGAACGAAAATATATCACAAAAATATGAAACAACTATTTTAGTTAGAAGTATTACTAATAATAATGTTTTACTTGATGTGGTTGCTAAATGTACAAATAACGATTTAAATGTTAAGAGTATAAATACGATTAATCATGATGATGAGGTTTTATATGAACTTACAATTTCTGTCATAAATAAAGAAAAATTGGATAAAGTTATTAGAGAAATAGAGTTAATTAATAACGTAAAAAGTGTATCTAGAATAATTAAATAACCTTTAGAGGTGATATAGATGATAAAAAAGGGGCTAAATTATAAATTAGTAAATATATGTTTAATCATTTTAATATTATTTTTATTATATAAAACAGGTTCTTTATGGACAGGAATGATAAGAATTACAGGGAAGATTATTTTGCCATTCTTTCTAGCCTTTACTTTGGCATATGCTTTAAATCCTGCCCTTAGATGGATGAATAGTAAAGGCATTCCTAAAGGAATTTCTATCTTTCTTATTTTACTAATTATTGTTGGTATGTTATTTATGGTTATGGTTCTTTTAGTACCATTGCTATTTAATCAAATAGAAGCTTTATTTAAAGAAATATTAGTATTTATAAAAACAATATCCATAAAATTTAATATTGATTTTGAAGATGCATCATCATCTATTAATAATCTTTTTAATACTTTTTTAGAAAACTCTAGTAAATATATACCTGGTGGTGCTATAAACTTTGTAAATATATCTATAAATTATATTACTATTTTCTTTATTTTTATTTCATCTAGTATTTATTTTTTAATAGATATGGATAATATAAGATGTGAAATAAAAAGAATATTAAGTAAAATAAATAATTCGGCATATAAACTTATATATAATATTGATTTAGAAATGAAAAAATATTTTACAAGTTTTATTAAAATAATGATTATAACTTTTTTTGAGTATAACTTAGGTTTTATACTAATTGGTCATCCTAATTTTCTATTGTTAGGTTTTCTTGCTAGTATATCTAGTGTTATTCCATATTTTGGTGGTATAATAGTTAATATTATTGCTGGTGTATGTGCTTTTGTAATAAGCAAATCATTATTTATTAAAACAATTATTTTAATATTCGTTTTATCAATGATTGATGGATATGTTATAGGTCCACTTGTTTATGGAAAATCAAATAAGATTCATCCTCTTTTATCAATATTTGCTGTTTTTATGGGAGGAATTGTTTTTGGAATACTAGGTATAATTGTATCAATGCCACTTTGTATTATACTTTTAACTATTTATCGCTTTTTTAAAGACGATATTTGTGATAAAATAAAAAAAGAAACAAGTTTGAAATGAGGTAATATTTATGTTGCAAAAACCAAAAGGAACTTATGATGTTTATGGAGACATGGGTAAAAAAATTATTTATCTTGAAAACCTACTTAAAGCCTTAATGGAAAAATATAATTATGAATATGTTAGAACACCTTTGTTTGAATCAAGCGAATTATTTCATAGAGGTGTAGGAGAGACATCTGATATTGTATCAAAGGAAACTTATGATTTTGTTGATCGTGGTGAAAGACATATGACATTAAGACCTGAAGGTACTGCTGGTGTGGTTAGAAGTTTTATAGAAAATAAAATGTATGGTAGAGCTGATTTACCAGTAAAATTATGGTATTTTGGACCTATGTATCGTTATGAAAGACCGCAATCAGGAAGATATAGGGAGTTTTATCAATTTGGTGTTGAGGCTTTTTGTAGTGATGATCCAATGCTTGATGCTGAAATAATTAGTATACCTGTTAATTTTTATAAATTACTTGGATTAAAAGGTATAAAAGTAAATATCAATACACTAGGTGATACAGAGTCAAGATTAAAATATCGCGAGGCTTTAATTAATTATTTTAGACCACATATTGATTCATTATGTGATGACTGTAAAGCAAGATTTGAAAAAAATCCACTTAGAATATTAGATTGTAAAGTTGATCATGATTTAGATATTATGAAAAATGCTCCTAAAATAATTGATTATTTAAATGAAAGTAGTAGAAATCATTTTGAAAAAGTAAAAGAATACTTAGAGGCTTTAAATATTGATTATACTGTTAATTATTCTATTGTTAGAGGCCTTGATTATTATACACATACTGTTTTTGAGGTTGAAGCAAGTGTAGAGGGCTTTGGAAGTCAAAATGTCCTTTGTGCTGGTGGAAGATACAATGGTTTAGTAGAAACAATTGGTGGTCCTCAAACACCGGGTGTTGGTTTTGCACTTGGACTTGAAAGATTACTTGTTGCTCTTGAATATGAAAAGTTAGAGCCATGGGAAGATAAAACAACCGATTTTTATATTGCACCAATGGATGATACTTGTAAAGGCTATTCTTTAAAAGTTTTGAATATGCTTCGTATGAATGGTTTTAATGGTGATATGGATTATATGAATAGATCACTTAAAAGTAATTTTAAACAAGCAGAAAGATTAAATACTAAGTACATAATTATTATAGGAAATGATGAAATAGAAAATAATATGGTAACTATTAAGGATAATGAAACAAAAGAGTCAAAAACAGTTGCTTTTGATAATATTGTTGATTATTTTGATGAGGTAATGTAGTGGACTTTACTAAATATGATGATGTATTAAAAATGAAAGGTTATGACGGATACATAGATCCACAAGGTCATTTTTATAGAGTAAAAACAAGATTTAAACCTACTTGTAATCATGAAATATGGGCAGAAGAATATTTAAAAAATAATGCACTTAATTGTCGTGATATTGCTGTAAGTGAGTCTTTGATATTAAATCTTGTAACATTAAAAACATATACTGAAAAATTAATTCATCTACATGGATTTGTATATTATAGTCATGATGAACTTTTATATAAACCTATTATAAAGTTACCTAATCCTAAAATATTTGGTAAACGCGCTACAGAAGAGCAAATGGATGCACTTTATAGTATTATGTTAATAAACAATGAAAAAACTAATATTCCTATTTTTGATGGTGCACTTGATTATATTGGTCTTGAAGATGAAAGTAAAGAGGTAGATTATGAAGAAGATAGATATAAAAGATTTAAATAAATATATTGGGGAAAATATTGAAGTACAAGGCTTTGTAGATAATATTAGAAATCTACAATATGTTCAATTTGTAATTTTAAGAGATAGTACTGGTAAGGTACAGATGACTATTGAAAAAAATGAAGAAAATAGTAACTTAGTTAAAATTATTGATGAGCTAACTTTAGAAAGTACTGTTAAAGTAACAGGAAAACTTTTAGATAGTCCAAAGGTTAAATTAAATGGTATGGAAATTATACCAAGTAATATTGAAGTAACATCACGCTCTCTTGCTGAGTTACCAATTGATATTAAGAATAAAGATAACACTTTAAGGGAAACAAGACTAGATTATCGTTTCTTAGATTTAAGACGTGAAGATAATAATCTATTATTTAAATGCGAAACTGTTTTAGAGCATGCTTTAAGAGAGTACTGTGTAAATAATGGTTTTATGGAAATACATACACCTAAAATTGCAGCAGGTGCTGCTGAAAGTGGTGCTGAAGTATTTAAACTAGATTATTTTGGACAAACAGCATGTCTTTCACAATCTCCACAATTTTATAAACAAATGGCTATGGCAGCAGGTTTTGATAAAGTATTTGAAATAGGTCCTGCGTTTAGAGCTGAAAATTCACATACAAGTTATCATGCTACAGAAATTAATATGGCTGACATTGAAATATCTTGGATAGATTCTTTTGAAGATGTTATGGATTTTGAAGAGGCTTGGATAAAATACGCTATTGACAAAGTTAAAGAAAAATACGGTGAAGAAATACAAAAAGTATTTGGTATAACTTTAAGTGATACAACAATTAAATTTCCAAGAATTACTTTTAAAGAAGCAAAAACAATATTAAAAGAAAAATATAATTATATTGGTGAAAAAGAAGAAGATTTTGAAAGAAAAGAAGAAAATTTACTTTGCAAGTATGCTAAAGAAAAATATAATTGTGACTTTATTTTTGTGACTAAATTTCCATTTAGTGCAAGACCTTTCTATCATATGCTAGACGAAGAGGGGCTTACAAATAGTTACGATTTACTATTTAAAGGCGTTGAAATAACAACAGGTGCTCAAAGAGAACATAGAGTAGATATCCTTGAAAAACAAATGATAGAGAAGGGTATTGATCCAAAATCACTTGCCTTTTATTTAGATTTCTTTAGATATGGATGCCCAGAACATGGTGGATTTGCGATTGGCATTGCAAGAATTATGATGCAAATGTTTAATATTGATAATATTCGTGAAGCAACATTTATATATAGAGGTCCAACGAGACTTAACCCATAAAACGGCTATTTACCAAATAGTGCTGGTAGAAAATAAAATTGATAAATGCATTGATTACAGGGGTGATTTTTAATCACCTTTTTATAATATCTTTAATTAAAAATACCCGAGTGATAAAATGAACGAATTTTATATAGTCAAAAGCAATTCTTAATAACGAAATTTAAATATATTTGTTATTGCTTTATATATATTTATATTGTATAATTTTAATGTAGGAAGGTAGGAATTGTTTGATGAAAAAGAGGAGAGGATTTACTTTAATAGAGTTACTTGCAGTAATTGTAATATTGGCAGTAATTGCACTTATTGCAGTACCAATAGTGTTAAATATTATAGAAAGAGCACGAAGAGGAAGTGCTCAAAGTAGTGCAAATGGATTGCGAAAAGCAGCACAATTTTATTATTCATCTAATTTAATAGAAAACGTTAACGAAGGTGATATAACCTTTACTTGTGATGGTAAAAAATGTATTAGTACTAATGGTTCAATGTTAGAAATTGACGGTACTGTGCCAACAAGTGGAAACGTTGAAATTAAAATGAATGGTGAAATGGTATTTTCGAATATTATTATAAATGGATATAGTTGCAATATACCTAAAACTGGTAATAGTAAGTGTTTTAAGAATGGTAAGAATAATGTTTCTGATATTTCTATTGGGGAAGTTACTACAACAGTAAATAGTATTATAATACCGTATACTTTAGACAACGAATTATCTTTAAATGTATCTACAAATAAAGAAGATTTAGATGGAAAAGTAGTTCCTATGTCATATAATAATTTGGAAACTAAAAAGGCAAATGTTGCATTATTAGAAGCAAATAGTGAAAATGTAATTTGTGAGTATGGGACTGATGAACAGTATGGACAATATGGAATAATAGAAAATAATAGTTGCTATATAACAGGATTAGATGCAAATACAGTTTATTATTATAAATTAACAGTTGTTAGACAAGATGGAGAAAAAATAGAAAGTAAAGGTAGTGTTGGAACACATAGTTATGTACCAGGAGAGGTTGTATATTTCAATCCAATTAGTGGTGAACCTTGTTATAATTATAGTAACAGTAATAGTAATTGGAAATACATTGGGCAACCTGAAAAAGCAAGTCAAAATCAATGCCTAAAGTGGAATATTGTATCATATGATAATGAAAATCATAAAATAAATATGTTAATTGATCATAATGTTACATATAACATAAGTTGGGAAACAGCATCTGATCCAAATTCTTTATCGGATATTAGAAGTTTGTGGAGTGGTGTAGATAATATTCGACAAATTACTGCAGATGAAATTGCCGAAATAACAGGTGCTTCTTCTGAAAATACATTAAAATGGAATTCATCAAAAAAAGGAAAACTTTTAGAAGATGAAACATTAGATGTTAATGCTGATTTGGATACTGAAGTATCATGGTATTCATTAAATGGTAGTGGTAAAACTTATAATAAAAGTGAAAATGGATGGCAGGTAGTTAACAAATTAAATGGTGTAAGCAAGGTTGGTTGGCTATATGAAAACACAGAAGATTGCGTGTCATATGGTTGTATGTATGAAGATACTCATTCATCATTTGCATATTGGACTGAAACGCCAATTAATATTGTCAATAAATATACTAAAATGTGGGTTATTACGAATCATGGTGTTCTAGCAACTGCTTATTCAACAGTAAATGGATTATTAGGAATAAGACCAGTTGTTACAATTGATGAAAAAAAACTAACTATTAAGGGAAATCAAAATAATGTTGGCTTTATAAATAAAAAGCCTGATATTAAGGCATATGATGTATATATGAAAGATTCACAAATTATTGTAAATATAGATAGTGACGTTAGTCTTCGCCAAATACTATGTGAATATGGGGAAAATGGTAAATATACAAATAGTGTGGAGGCAAGTTTAGGTGCCACGATTGGTTTAGAAGATGGTAAATCGTATAATTATTGTACTATGGAAAATTTATCTGATAATACGAAATATGATTATAAAATCACAGTGACCGATAAGTTTTATAATAGTAGTATAGTAACAGGTGATTTTATTTTTAAATCAGAAACGACTGATACACCGAAAGAGGACGAAACGAAAAATCTAGTTCAATTGGGTGGTTACAATTGGCATATAATTGAAGAAACTGCAAATGATATTACACTTTTGATGGATGCAAATCAACTTGGTGATTATAATCAAATGAGTCATTGTTCTAGTTCTAATGATGAAAGTAATAATTGTACATATAATGGCAGTTATTATACTTATAGTTGGAGTGACTCTTTGATTAGAAAATATTTGAATGGTCAGTTTTTAAATGATCTAGAAAGTAAAATAGATAAGGAAATTATAACTATACCAATATGTGCTGATGCATCAAGGGAAGATGGCGAGGCAAGTTATGGTGGCTATTTAGTTAGTGATTTAAGAACTGGGCAAACTTGTTCAAGTATTGTTAATGATAAAGTAAGATTATTAAGTTGGAATGAAACAAGTTATGCAGAAATTGATACTGATGAGGAAATTTGGATGTGGACAATGGCTTCTTATCCAGATAAATTTGGTGGGATTAAAGCGTCAGAATATGTAAGATTTTCTCTTGGAGTTACCTCTAAAGGAGCATCTGGCTATAGAAAGAGTGAGAATAATTATTTAGTTCGACCTGTTATTACTATTGCTAAATAAAGTTTTGATATTTTATAAAATTAAAAAAATGATTAGAAGGAGTATATACTTTTCTAATCATTTTTGCTATAATTATTATAGGGTAAAGTAGGGAGTTGATGTACTTGAAGAAATTATTAAATATTTTAGTTTTATTTAGTATAATACTCACTATTTTTATGCCACTTACATATATAAAGGCTGATACAAATACTTATAGTGTTGTTAGTATAAAAAGTGATGGTAGTATAAATGAACTTGGTTCTTACAATGATTATAATAGTGCTTTTAATAAAATGAAAGAATATAATTCTAACGTAAATGATGTAGCCGTTATTAGAAAAAACGGAAAAATTGTTTATACATCATATGGTATCTTTAGACCTAGTACAAGTAATTCAACAATAAAAATTTATTCTGATAATGGCTCTTATCTTAGTTATATTAGTCCGTCATATAATAGTGATACATTGTTTTTAGACTATAATCCAAGTACTAATAAAGTTAAAATAATGATTAGTGGTCTTACGGGATGGGTTAGTTTAGATCAAGGTGATATTCATCCTATCTCTTATATAACTGATGGAACAAGTTCTACTTATGATAAAAATAAGAAATATGTTAAAATTTTGTATCCAAATGGAATAAGGTTAAGAGAAGGTGCTGGTACTGATTTTAAACAAGTTGGTTGTAATGGTGCTCATACATGTTCATCACAGGATGGTGGAATTTGGGCTAGTGGTTCATCAATATATGAATGGTTAAATTATGGTAATGTTACAAATGATGGTACTAATGATTGGTATCAAGTAAATATAAATGGAAATATTGGATATATTGCTAACGAAGTAGCCACTAAAGATTTGGAAGAATTTAATCCAAATATTGGTCAAAAACAAGATTTTAATACTTATTATTATGTAACTGGAGCGGGTGAATTATATCATAGTTATTATGCTACAGTTGCATCAGCAAAGGTGTGGACAACAAAATTAGGAAAATCTCCGTTATATTTAAAAGAAGGCGTTAGGTATTATAGTTTTGATGGTAATTACTTTTATGATGATTTTACAAAGATGGTTAACGATTTAAGAAATGGTAATTATAAAAATGCTATCAACAAAATGCCATATTATAATTATTATCAATATCTTCCAACTAGAACGCAAACACATTATAATGCTGAAAACTTAAATACCTATATTGGGTATGATTCCAAAATAGATAGATCTTCTTATTATCAGTTAGTATATAATGAAGAAAAGAAACAATATAAATGGACAGCATATGGTGATTGGGATTCTTTCCCTAAAAATCAATCAATGCTTTATGATGAGGGTAATTCCTTTATAGTATCACAAGAAAAATATGGCGTAAATGCTGCTCAAACACTTGCTCTTGCTATTAATGAAAGTGGTTGGGGAAGAAGTTATATGTCTGTTCGTGAATATAATATTTTTGGACATGGTGCTTTTGATTCTGCACCTGATGAATATGCTGCTAGTTATGAAAGTATTACAGCAGGAATTATGGCTCATGCTTTTAACTATATTGCTAAAGACTATGCTAATCCAATAAATGGATCACATTATTATGGCAGTCATTATGGAAATAAACTAAGTGGTAATAATGTAAGTTATGCATCAGATGCTTATTGGGGAGAAAAGATGGCAGGCAATTATTATAATTTGGATAAATATTTTGGTTTTCAAGATTTTAGTCAAAGAGCAATACTTGGTATGAAACAAACTAGTGAAGCGGCACCTGTTTATAAAGAACCATCAACTAAGAGTACAAAATATTATAATTTAAAAGGTATTTCTAATATTCCAGTTACCATTTTAGATACTGTTATTGGGGAAGAAATAAATGGAAATAATGTTTGGTATAAAATACAAAGTGATTTACCAATAGATGAAAATAGAAATTTAATTGATATCAACTTGGGAACATATAATTTTGATACTAGTTATGCTTATATCCATTCATCATATATCTATAAAGAATCAAGTGAACCGGTGATATACGCATCTGATGTTACAATTAATAGTGGTTCTAAGTTTGATGCTCTATCAGGTGTAACAGCATATGATGCATGGGATGGCGATGTAACAAATAAATTAAAAGTATCAGAAAATAATGTTAATACTTCCAAAGCAGGTAATTATACTGTTACGTATAAAGCCACTGATAGCGAAAACAATGATGCTATTAAAAGTATAACAGTTACTGTATTATCAAGTAAGCCGGTAATATATGCTAGTGATATAACAGTTAATATGGGTAACACTATAAACTTATTAGATGGTGTAACGGCTGAAGATTTTGAAGATGGTAATTTAACAAATAAAGTTATTGTGTCTGCAAATAATGTCGATTTTAATAAAATAGGAACGTATGAAGTAACTTATAGTGTTACTGATAGTGATAAAAATACAACAACTAAAACAATAAAAGTTAATGTTATCTTGCCTGAATATAAAGAGACAGATGGGTTATTTTATTTTGATTCATTAAAAGAAGCAAGTGGAAACTTACATATTAAAGGTTTCTTATCAATAGTAGGGGTAAATAATAATTTAGATAATAGTATTAAATATAATCTTATTTTAAAAAATGAAGATACAGGGATGGAAATAAGTAAATCTTTAAATCGTATTACTAATAAAGATAATATGCCATTTAATATCGACAGTGAAAATGGTATTGATTATACTTATTCTTGGTTTGAAGGGGATATAAATATTGATGACTTATCTAATGGAAATTATTCATTATATATAACAGCAAATGATAATGAATATATTACAAGAAAACCTATATCTAATGTTTTTGGTGCAACTATGGTATCAACCTTTAAATCATCTAAAAAAACAGCTTTAATTAGAAATAATTATGAATCAAGAGATGCAACTGTTCAGTTATTTATTAGGGATTCTCTTATTGGAGAAAAAACAAGTAATTCAAAATATAACATAAATAACGAATATAGTACAATAAAATTTGTTAACAATAATCTTGTTATTAAAGGTGCATCACATATTATAGGTGGTGACTATGCAGACGGTACAAATGTTAGTCGTAAACTTATTTTAGAAAATACCGAAACTTTTGAACAAATATCATATGATATTGGAAGTATTACAAATGGAGATTATAAAGTTGAACTTAGAGTACCTGATGGTTTTGATAAAACAAGAGCATGGTTTGAAACTAATATTGATATAAGTAATCTTTCAAAAGGAACATATGTTATTTATATTGCTACATCATCAAATTTATCCGATTATGGAGAACTTCAAGATATCTTTTCTAGAAAAATAAATGAAAGTGTGACAATAGGAGATAAACATTATACATTTAGTGTCAATAAGGAAAAAAGATATCGCATAGAACTTAATGTATCATAAAAAAGAGACCAGTTGGTCTCTTTATTCGTTTATAATAATAGTGTAAGTATTACAATCTTTAATGGTTGATCCTGAGGTAATAGGTGAATCATCATGAATATATCCTGCAGGATTATTGCCTGCTTTTGTCGTATAATTAAATGTAATATTTGGATATTGTGCTGATAATTTACTTTTCAATGTTGCAATAGTTGTATTTGCAGAACCACCAGTTACCCAGTTTGGTTGGATTACTAATGTATATGTATTAGAACTATTACAAGTTGGTGTTACAGGATCTGGTTTTTTTTCTGGCTCTGGTCCATTACTAATAGTTAATGTTATACTAGTATTTTCAGCAACAACGGAATTTTTACTCATTGATTGTGACATAATATAACCACTATCAACGCTACTACTATATCGATATGTAAATGAACATTTTAATTTAGAACTTGTACATAATGAACTAGCACTGCTTTTTGTTTTTCCATAAAAGTTTGGTACAGTTGTAGATGGCCCTTTAGAGTATATTACTTTAATTGTCTCATTTAAATTAATATATTCACCAACATTAGGTGTGACAGAAATAATTGTTCCAGTAGGGTTTTCATTAAATTCACTATCTTCTTCATAGTGCAAATTTAAGCCATCTGCCCAAGCTCTAAATGATGCCATACTATCAAATTTTTCCATTTTTAGTTTTCCTTTAGAAATAGTAAGTTCAATGATTGTTCCTTCTTCAACTTTACTATTAATAGGGTAGTTACTAGAAACAATGGCTCCGGTTTCTATTTCATTATCATATGCTTCTTTAAATTTTAATTTTAATTTATTATCTGTGATCCATTTTGTGGCATCACTAACATTCATTGATGTAAAATCAGGAATATTAATTTCTTTACCTTTAGAAATAATAATGGTTACAGTTTGTGTTTTCGGATCAATAGTTGTTCCTTCTTTTTCACTTTGACTTATACAATAATCTCTAGATATATTATCGGAAAATTCATAAGTTATTTCATATTTAATACCATTTCTTTTTAGCCATAATGTTGCTTCAAACAAAGATTTTCCTTTCAAATCAATCATTGAAACGCTAGCTAAATCTTCTTCTTTACCAAGGGATACTATAAGTTCAAGTGCATCATTTCTTTTAATTTCACCATTAATATTTTGTGAAATGATAATATCTTTATCTACTGTATCACTTAATTCATAATTAATACTAACATTGTTCATAAAATTATCATTAATTATCTTTAAAGCTTCATCAATATTTAAACCAACTAAATTTTGTAAGATAATCGTTTTATCATAATTTGGCCCACTAGATACTGTTAAATTAATTTCTTTTACATCTTTAATTAATGTATTCGCGTCAATATCTTGATTTATGATAAAATATTCTTTAACTAAATCACTGTATTCATAATTCTGATTAATCTTAATCTTTTTCTGTTCTGCCCAAATAAGAACATCATTTATATTTTTATTAATTAAATTACCAAGCACTTCTCTAGTAGGAAGTTTTATTATATTTAAATTAGTAAGTAAATTGAATATAATAAATAGTCCCATAAATATACCAGTTATACTAAGCATAATATTTTTAATTCTATGTTTTTGAATAATTGAACTAATTCCAAAAGTAATGGTTGTAAGAAAGATAAATAAACTATTTATAATAACAAATAAATTATTTACCTCATTTTTAGAATTTAAAATATTATATATTAAATATGATGCACTAAGAAGCATTAATAGTGATACTATAATACATAATATAATTAAAGATATCTTTTTTGTTTTCTTTTTTTCATCTTTTTGCTTAATTTTATCAAGACCTTCTATAACTTTTGTTTTCTCATCATCTTTCATTTTTTACCTCCTATTATAACTATATTATACATTATTTTACATTAAAAATAAACTAGTAAAAATTGTCTTTTGTAAAGATTTAGTATTATGTTATAATAATTAGAGAATAGAGGAGATACAATGGCAAATATAAGTAATTTTCTTGATAAATATATACATAAAATTATTATAATTATTTTACTATTTAATCCTTTTTTGGATATATTAACGTCAATATTTATAAATGTTTTTAAGATAAATTTTACTATAGGTATGATATATAAAACAGTAGTATTATTCGCCTTTTTGTACTATTATTTCTTTTGTATAAAAAACAAAAGTAAAAAAACAAGTAATATTTTTATATTATGTATTATTTTTTACTTTCTTATTAACATTATTTATCATTTAATGATAGGTAATTCTTTTAAAAATGAGTTTATTTTTACTTTTAAAAGTTTTTATTTTCCTATGTTTTTAATATTAGTTTGGAATATATGTGAATATAAGAAAATAGATATTAAAGATAAATATTTATATTATACGGTATGTATATATGCACTTACTATTTTTGTTGCATATATAACTGGAACTTCTTTTAAAAGCTATGATGTAAGCAAAATTGGTGCAGTTGGATGGTTTAATTCGGCTAATGAAGTAGGAAATATTGTGGCAATATGTTTACCTATTTGTATTTCTTATGTTTTTAAATCGAAAAAAATAGTTAATTATTTACTTTTCCTTTTGATATTGCTATCAATAATTATTATGGGTACTAAAACACCAATACTAAGCTTAATTATATGCTTTATCTATTATTATATAAAAGTCATTATTCAGTTTATTAAAAATAAAAAATATAAATTATTAAATTATCTTTTGTTTAGTTCCTTTTTATTAATTGGAATAACTATTCTTTGTTTACCTATGATGCCTTTTTATAAAAATTTAATAATACATTTAGAATATTTAAATATTCATAGCTTTAATGATTTTTTTAATATTAAATTATTTGATCATTTCTTTTTAGGCTCACGTCTTATGTTTTTAAAAAATACAAGTATAGTATGGTTAAATTCTGATATTATTTCCTATTTATTTGGTATAGGAATAGGAATAAATAGTAAACTTATTGAGATGGATTTATTTGATATATTTTTTAGATTTGGTATAATAGGGTTGATAGTTTATATAATACCTATTATTTATTTGTTAAAATATAATAGAGTTAAAAATAATAATTATCTAATTTCAATTATATTAATACTTTTTATATCTTTAATAGTTGGACATGTTCTAATAAAACCAAGTGTTAGTATTGTTGTTAGTGTAATAATTATAAAATATTTAAGAAGGAATGATAGCAGTGAAAAAATTTAGTATTATTGTACCTGTATATAATGTTGAGGCATATTTGGATAAATGCTTGAGTAGCCTTGTAAAGCAAAATTATAATGATTATGAGGTAATTGTTGTAAATGATGGGTCAACTGATAAATCAAGAGAAATAATGAAAAAATATGAAAAAGAATATATGTGCATAAAGGCTTTTGATAAAGAAAATACTGGTGTATCCGATACAAGAAACTACGGAATAACACTTGCTAGAGGAGAATATCTTGTTTTTATTGATAGTGACGATTATGTTGATAATGATTTTCTCCTTAATCTTGAAAAATATACCTGTGAAAAACCAGATATAATTAAATATCAATATAAACTTATATATAATGATCATGTTGAAGTTATGAATGATAATATTAATTCTACTAAAATATATGATGGAGAAACTTTATTTAAGGAACTTACATATAACAAGAAACCATATGATTTAGCGTGTATATATGCTTTTAATAAAAAGTATTTTGATAATAATAACTTTAAATTTGAAATAAATTGTTATCATGAAGATTTTGCTTTAATACCAATTACAATATTAAAAGCACATAGTATCGTTTGTGCAAGTGATGTTTTTTATAATTATGTTCAAAGAAATAATAGCATTATGCATATGAATAGTTATGAAAAAAATAAAAAACGTGTTTATGATATGCTTCATCATTTTGATAATATGTATAAAATTATAAATAAAGACAACAAATTATCAGAAGAAACAAAAGAACTATTTAATAGTTATATTAGTAATGCTGTCATTTGTAGAATAGATATTTTAAATAATGATGATAAAAAGGATTATATAAAAGATCTAAAGAAAAGAAGAATATTTGATTTAATTCAAAGTAAAACATTTGGTCAAAAATTAAAAAAAATATATTATAAGATAAAGTATAAATAAAAACATCAAGAAATATCATTAGATGTTTTTTTTCGACATAAATTTATTCTTTCTAGTAGGATAATTATAATGGTGATGAAAATGAAATTTAAATTTTTATTTCCTTTAGTGCTTGCTATTGGGATTGGATTTGGATTTGGTAAATTAATGTTTAGTCAGTATGATTCAAAAATAAGTATTAAAACAGTATTTGGTGATAAAAGTGAAAAGGTTTATTTTATTCAACAAGGAGTTTATTCATCAAAGGAAAGTATGGAAGAAAATACAACGGATTTTCCTTATTATATTTATGATATCTTAGATGATAAGTATCATGTATATATAGGTATAACAAAAGATACTAAAAATACAGATAAATTAAAGGAGTATTTTGAAAAAAAAGGGTATATTATATATGTAAAGGAAATAAACGTAAGTAATAAAGCCTTTTTAGATGCGATTAATAGTTATGATGAATTATTATCCAAAACAACTGATGATAAGTCTATTCAAACTATTTGTAATCAAATATTAGTAAAGTATGAGGAGTTGGTAAAGCAAAGTGAATCTAAAAATTAAAGATATACCAGTAGATGAAAGACCTAGAGAAAGACTTATTAATTATGGTGTAAATAGTTTATCTACGGAGGAACTACTTGCTATTATTATTAAAAATGGTACTAAAAATAATTCGGCCAAAATGCTTGCTAGTGAAATTATATCTAAAACAGATGGACTTAAAAATACTGAGATTCTAAATTATGAATTTTTAAAAAGTATAAAAGGAATTGGTAGTGCTAAAGCATGTGATATCGTTGCATCTCTTGAACTAGGTAAGAGAGTAAACCAAAATATTAAATCCATAAATGGTATAAAATTTACTAATTCTTCTTTAGTCTTTGATTACTACAAGAATATTATTGGTGATAAAAAACAAGAATATTTTTATGTTGTTTATTTAGATAGTAGCAAGAAAATAATCAAAGATAAAGTTTTATTTATGGGGACACTTAATCATAGTATTGTTCATCCGAGAGAAGTCTTTAAAGAAGGTTATTTAGTCAGTGCTTCAAGTTTTATATGTGTCCATAATCATCCAAGTGGCAATGTTTTACCAAGTCGTGAAGATATAGAAATTACAAAACAATTAAAAGAAATAGGTACTATGATGGGAGTACCACTTGTTGACCATATTATTATAGGGATAGATAAGTATTATAGTTTTTTTGAAAATGGTGATATATAACTTTAAAAAGAAAGATAAATATATTATAATTAAATAGGTGAATGGTATGTATAAAAAGAAAAAAATAGATAAGAAAAATATTTACATAATTAGTATTATTGTTATTTTAGTTTTTGTTTCAAGTATAATATATATATTAAAAAAAGATAGAAATTTAAACCCTTTTGAAAAGGTGATTAAAGATACATGTTTAACTATTAGTAGTACCTTTTATAAACCTGTTACATTTATTAAAAATAAAATAAATGAAGCTCATGAGAAAAAGAAAATATATAAAAAGTATAAGGTACTAGAAGAGAAATATAATGCTACCAATTTTGACAGTGCTAAAATGAAGGAATTAGAAAAAGAAAATAATGAGTTAAAAAAACTTCTTGAACTAAAAGATACTTTATCTGAATATCAAAAAATTAATGCAACTGTTGTAAATCGTAATGTTGGATATTGGTATGACACCATAACAATTGATAAGGGTGAGTCTTCGGGAATTGGAAAAGGTATGGCTGTAGTTACTAATGATGGCCTTATTGGTAAAGTTGTTAATACAAGTTATTTATATAGTACTGTTAAACTTTTAACAAGTGATGAATTAGGTCAAAAAGTATCTGTTAAAATAAGTCTTGATGATAATAATTATGTATATGGCCTTTTATCTTCATATGACCAAGATGAAAAGAGTTTTGTTATTGAGGGAATATCAGAAAATGTTGATATAAAGGAAGGTGCCATGGTTACAACGACGGGCATGAGTAGCATTTTTCCAAGTGGTATATTAATTGGATATATAAAAGGTGTAAAGAAAGATAATTTTGATTTAACGATGCTTGCTCTTGCCAAAGCAAGTTATAATGTTGATAATATAACGTACGTTAGCGTTTTAAAAAGGAATAGTGAGACAGAATGATTCCTTTAATTTTCATTATTGTATCATTCATTTTGGAAGGATTATGCTCTTTAATTTTTAATTCTTCTTTACTGGCAACTACTTTTTCCTTTTTATCTCTTCTTTTTATATATCCTTTTGTAAAAGAAAAGAAAAATTTTATGATTATATCTTTTATATTTGGTCTTATATATGATATTACTTACACGGGAACTGTTCTTTTAAATGCTTTTATTTTTTTAGTTGCATCCATAATTATTATTAAATTATATAAAACATTTCAAATGAATCCTTTTAATATTATTATCATAAGTATAAGTTTAATTATCATATATCGCAGTATAACATATTTATTTTTACTAAGTATAAGCAATCAATCATTTAATATAATGGTTCTTTTAGAAAGTATATATTCTTCATTAATATTAAATGCTACATATGTTTTTATAATATATTTTATACTGACAAGAAAATGTTTTAAGAAAAGAATTCAAAATAGTAAAATAAAGTATTAATTTACTATTTTTTTCATATAAATTAATGGGTGATAAGATATGGATGATTACATTAAATATAGAAATAAGATGAAACGTAAGAATAATAGAGATAAAAAAGAAAATAAGTTTTTTAGCTGCTTTTTAACGAAAACACTTTTAGTAATTATTATTACGCTTGGTATTTTAATTGTACTTAAAAACAATAGTTCTTTAAAAACAAAATTTTATAAATATGTATATGATACCCATTTTTCTTTTGCTACTGTTAACAAATTATATGAAGATACATTTGGTAGCCCTATACCCTTTAAAGACTTATTAAATCAAAAAACTTCTCCTGTCTTTAATGAAAAACTTTATTATAACACAGCCAATAAATATTATGATGGAGTTATGCTTGGAGTTGAAAAGAATTTACTTGTACCTGTTTTAGAAAGTGGTATGGTTATTTTTGTTGGCGAAAAAGATAATTATGGTAGTACGGTTATTATTGAACAGGTAGATGGTATTGAATGTTGGTATGGAAATGTTACTAATTTAAATGTTAAAATGTATGATTATGTAGAAAAGGGTAGTATACTTGGTAATTCACTTGATGATAAATTATATTTAGTTTATAAAAAAGATGGTGTAAGTCTTGATTATCAAGAATTTATTAAAAATTAAAATTCATCCCTTATTTTATCTATTTGCCTTTTTTTCTAGTATAACAGGACTATTTTATGAATTTGTTATTTTTACTATTATTATTTTTGTTCATGAAATGGGTCATGTTACAGCAGGTTTACTATTTGAAATAAACATAAAAAAAATACTTATTTTACCCTTTGGGGGTTTAACTATTTTTGAAATGCCTATTAATATTAGATTATATAAAGAATTTCTTATTGCTGTTATGGGACCTTTATTTCAAATAATATTTTGGCTATTTTTATATAAAATAAATTATTGTAATAGTGTCTTTAATTATTATAATACTTTTATTTTACTTTTTAATTTATTACCGATATATCCCCTTGATGGTAGTAAAATATTTAATATTATCATAAACAAAATAACTAGTTTTAAAAAGAGTTATTTTGTTACGTTTTATACATCAATAATAACAATTATTATATTTATATATGTTATTATATTTAAACATTATAATTTGAGTTTAATAATAATTGTTCTTTTCTTAATTAAAGAATTAATAAAGGGGTATATAAACTTTAACTTCCTTTTTAATAAATTTTTACTTGAAAGATATAAAAATGACTTCCATTTTTCTAAACGAAGAGTTATAAAAAATATAAATAGTATGAAAAGAGATTATAGTCATATTATTAAAGAAGGAAATAAATATGTGACAGAAAAAGAAATTTTAAGAAAAAGGTTTGACAATGTGTCTAAATAATGATAGAATTAATAGGTATGTAGAGCCTCTCTCTACAACCACACAGAAAAGGTTAAAACATATGTTACCTTAATGGTGAGTCTTAGATTATAAAGGAGGAGTGAAAGATGAAAGCAGTTATTGAAACTGGAGGAAAACAATACTTAGTCGAAGAAGGATCAGTTATCTTTGTTGAAAAGCTAGATGCTGAAGAAGGTAAAAAAGTAACTTTTGATAAAGTATTAATGGTTAATAATGAAGTTGGAATGCCATATGTAACTGATGCCAAAGTAGAAGGTGAAGTTGTTAAACATGGTAAAGAAAAGAAAATTATTGTATACCATTATAGACAAAAGAAGAAATTCCGTAAGAGACAAGGTCATCGTCAACCATATACTAAGGTAGAAATCAAATCAATTAAAACTAAATAATATGATTAATATTAATACATATAAAAAAAATGGCTATATTAGCAAAATTACTATTAAAGGACATTCTGGATATAGTGAGTATGGAACAGATATAGTTTGTGCGAGTGTTAGTAGTATTGCAACAACAACTGTAAATGCTATTGCTAGGCTAAACAATGATTTGATTTATTTTGATGATAAAGATGGGTTTCTTGTTATTGAAATAAAAGAAAATGATAGGGTAATTAATATTCTTGTAAATAATATGTTAGATTTATTTAGAGAGCTGGAAAATGATTATCCCAAAAATGTAAAAATAAAAAACAATTAATAGGAGGTGTTATCATGCTTAAACTTATGAAATTAAATATTCAATTATTTGCTCATAAGAAGGGACAAGGTTCAACTAAAAACGGTCGTGATTCTATCGCTAAACGTTTAGGAGCTAAGGCTGCTGATGGTGAATATGTTACTGGTGGTTCTATAATTTATAGACAAAGAGGAACTAAGATTTATCCAGGTAAGAATGCTGGTATTGGTTCTGATGATACTGTATATGCAAAAGTAGAAGGATATGTTAAATTTGAACGTGTAGGTAAAGATCGTACACAAGTTAGTATATATCCTGAAAGAGTATAGTTAGTAATTAAAAAATAAAATGAAAGTAGAAGTTTCCACTTCTCACCCGATGATGAATAGTTTTGGGTAAAAGGCATATAAATAGTTTTTTATTTGTATGATGGTGGATGCTTCTTATATGCATTCACTTTTTTGGAGGTGTAATATATCGCAAATAAAGAAAGAGATTTGTTTATTAATGAACAAATAAGGGCTAAAGAAGTAATGGTTATTGGACCAAGTGGGGAGCAACTTGGAATTAAAAACATTAAAGATGCACTTACACTTGCTAGTTATGCAGGCTTTGATCTTGTTTTGATGAGCCCAAATGCTGTTCCACCAGTTTGTAAAATAATGGATTACAGCAAATTTAAATACGAAAACAAGAAAAAGCAAAAAGAAAATTTAAAGAAACAACGCGAAAGCAATCTAGAAATGAAAGAATATAGATTATCTGTTTCTATTGATGTTCATGATTTTAATACAAGAGTTAACAATTCAAAAAAGTATTTAGAAAAAGGACATCGTATTAAAGTAACAATTAGGTTTAAGGGTAGAGAAATGGTACATACAGAGCTTGGTGCTGATGTTTTACTTAGATTTGCATCTGCACTTGAGAGTGTTGCTGAAATAGAACAAAAACCAGCTATGGATGGACGTTTTATGACAATGATTCTTATGCCAAAAAAAGAAAAGTAGGAGGGATAGTATGCCAAAATTAAAAACACATAAAGGTACTGCAAAAGTATGTAAAGTTAGACCAGGTGGAACAGTAAAAATTGGAAAACCAGGTTCAAGACACAATACAGGAAAGAAAAATAGAGTTCAAAATCGTAATAGTAGAAAAGGATCTTTATTAAGTAAAGCAGATCAAAATCGTTTAAAAAACATTATTAAGTAATTGAAGGAGGAATTAAAATGCCAAGAGTTAAAAATGGTACAATACATCGTGCTCGTAGAAAAAAAGTATTAAAAGAAGCTAAAGGATATTTCGGAAGTAAACATAGATTATATAGAACAGCTAAAGAACAAGTAATGCATTCATTAAGTTATGCATATAGAGATAGAAAACAAAAGAAACGTGATTTTAGAAAATTATGGATTACAAGAATTAATGCTGCATGTCGTGCAAATGACATCAGTTATTCAAAATTCATAAATGGTTTATCAATTGCTAATGTAATTATTAACAGAAAAATGTTATCTGAAATTGCTATTGCTAATCCTGAATATTTTAGTAAACTAGTTGAAGTTGCTAAAGAAGCATTAAATGGTGGTGTTAAAAAAACTACTACAAAAGCTGTTAAAGAAGTAAAAGAAACTAAAAAAGAAGAAACTACTGATTTATCTAAATTAACTGTAGCAGAACTTCGTGAAATGGCTAAGGCTAAAGGTATCGAAGGTGTATCTACAATGAAAAAAGCTGACTTAGTTGCAGCACTACAATAATATCAATAGACTGAGAATCATCTTAGTCTTTTTGTTTACTTTAATGAATAAATATTATATAATTATGATGGTGGTATTATGAAGAAAATAACAATACTTGCACTTCATTTAGGATATGGTGGTATTGAAAGATGTATTAGTAATCTTGTTAATTCATTATGCAATGATTATGAAATTGAGATTATATCTACATATAAACTATTTGATACGCCAGTATTTAAAATAGATGATAAAGTAACAATTAAATACTTAATTACAGATATGAAACCTAATAAAAAAGAAATAAAGGAAGCATTATCTAAATTTAAAATAATAACATTTGTTAAAGAATTAATTAAATCTAAAAAAATCCTTAAATTAAAAAAAGAACTAATGATTAATTATATTAAAAATTGTCATAGTGATGTCATTATTTCTACACGTGATATACATAATTTATGGTTATCTAAATACGGTAATTCTTCTTCTTTAAAAATTGGATGGGAACATAATTTTCATAATAATGACCAAAAATATATAAATAAAATTATTAAATCAGTATATGGTCTTGATTATTTTGTATTAGTATCAAAAAGTTTAAAAGAATTTTATGATGGTAAAACAGGTAATTGTAAATGTGTATATATTCCTAATTCGATTAGTTATATACCTAAAAATAAATCTAAGTTAGATGGTAAAAATTTAATTTCGGTAGGAAGATTAGAAGTAGAAAAAGGTTATAGTGATTTAATAGATGTATTTGAGATGGTGCATAAAATATATCCTGATTTAAAATTAAATATTATAGGTGATGGTTCTTTAAGAGAAGAACTACAAAAAAAGATTAATAAGTTAAATCTTAGTGATAATATTATTCTTCATGGATTTAAAGATTCAAAATACATTGAAAAAGAATTATTAAAATCATCTATCTATTTAATGAGTTCTTTAACAGAGTCCTTTGGTCTTGTGTTAATTGAAGCATCATCTTTTGGACTTCCATGTATTGCTTTTTCTAGTGCAAATGGTGCATGTGAAATAATTAAAGATAATTGGGATGGATATTTAATTGAAAATAGAGATAAAGAAAAAATGGCTAAGAGAATTGTTAATTTAATTAAAAATCCTGAAAGAAGAATTATAATGGGGGATAATGCTTATAAGAAAAGTATTAATTATAAAGCAGATAATATAAAAGATATGTGGGTTAAATTATTTGAAGAGAAGTGATAAGATGAAAAAAGTATTATTTATATCTAGTACTGGTGGTCATTTAACCGAATTATTAAAACTAAAAAAACTATTTGAAAAATATGATTCATATATAATAACAGAAAAAACAGAGAGTAATCTTTCGTTAAAAGAAGAGTATGGTAATAAAATTCACTATTTATTATATGGAACAAAGCATCATTTATTTTCCTATTTGTTAAAAACACCGATTAATATAATTAAAAGTTTATATTTATATTTTAAAATAAGACCTAAAGTAGTTGTAACAACTGGGGCGCATACGGCTGTTTATATGTGTTATATTGCTAAATTATTTCGAAGCAAGATTATATATATTGAAACCCTTGCCAATATGAAAACAAAAACGTTATCTGGTAAACTTGTTTATCCTATAAGTGATAAATTTATTGTACAATGGGAATCTATGAAAGAATTATATCCTAAGGCAATATATGGGGGATGGATATTTTGATATTAGTAACATTAGGTACACAGGATAAGAGTTTTACAAGACTATTAGATGCCGTTCAAAGACAAATAGATTTGGGAAATATAAAAGATGAAGTTATTGTACAAGCAGGGGTAACAGAATATAAGTCTAGAAATATGAAGATTAAAAAACTTATGCCCATTAAGAAATTAAATAAATTAATTGAGGAATGTGATTTATTAATTACACATGGAGGAGTGGGCTCTATTTTGTCAGGACTTGAACATAATAAAAAAGTCATTGCAGCGGCAAGATTAAAAAAATATGATGAACATGAAAGTGATCATCAACTACAAATCGTTGATAAATTTGCCGAAGATGGCTATATATTAAAATTAGATGATTTTGATAAATTGGATGAAATTATAAAGAAAGCCCAAAATTATAAATTTAAAAAGTATAAATCAAATAATGAAAATTTTGTTAAACTAATAGATAAATTAATTGAAGAATTATAGAAAGAAGGAATAAAATGAAAATATTAGTAACAGGTGGAGCAGGATATATTGGAAGTCATACATGTGTTGAACTTCTTAATGCGGGATATGAAATAGTTGTAGTTGATAACTACTCTAATTCTAAAGAAGAAGTAATAGATTTAATTAAACAAATAACAGGAAAAGATTTTAAAAGTTACAAATTAGATGTATGTGATAAAGAAGCATTAGAAAAAGTCTTTGAAGAAAATAAAATTGATGCTGCTATACATTTTGCTGGTTATAAGGCTGTTGGTGAGTCAGTGGCTAAACCTTTAATGTATTATCGCAATAATATTGATTCAACTCTTACATTGTTAGAGGTAATGAATAAATATAATTGTAAAAAAATTGTTTTTTCATCTAGTGCTACAGTGTATGGAAAACCAGAAAAACTTCCTATTAAAGAAGATTTTCCACTTAGTACAACTAATCCATATGGAGCAACCAAATTAATGATTGAAGGTATCCTTAAAGATTTATATAAAGCTGATAATGCATGGGATATAACTATTCTTAGATACTTTAATCCAATAGGGGCACATAAATCAGGACTAATTGGTGAAAATCCTAACGATATTCCTAATAACTTAATGCCATATATTGTTAAAGTAGCAACCGGTGAATATGAACAATTGAAAGTATTTGGTAATGATTATAATACTGTAGATGGCACTGGTGTTAGAGATTATATTCATGTTGTTGATTTGGCCGTAGGTCATGTAAAGGCTATTGACAAGTTAAATGGACTTAGTATTTATAATTTAGGAACTGGCAAGGGAACAAGTGTTCTAGAACTTGTTAATACTTTTTCTAAAGTAAATAATGTTAAGGTTAATTATTCAATTGTAGATAGAAGACCAGGGGATATTGATGCGTGCTTTGCTGATGCTACACTTGCTTTTGAAAAATTAGGATTTAAAGCGGAGCATACCGTTGAAGATATGTGCCGTGATGCCTATAATTTTGTAAATCATAAAGAAAACTAATATTTTTCTCTTTATTTCATATAATTTAAGTGTATAAAAAACAAAAAATCAAAAAAAGTGTTGACAAACACATGAAGTAGTGATATTATAATCGGCAAAAAGGGAGAGATGAAAGATGAAAATGAAAAATTTAAAAGTATTCGTATCTAGTGTAATGGCTGCTGTGACAATGGGAAATGGTATGGTAGTTGCTGCTAATGCTAAGAGCTCAAATAAAGAAGAAAGTTATGTTTATGTTTATAATGACAAGAAAGATTTGAATAAAGATTATAAAATTGATGAGCCAATTGAATTAATTATGCCAATTAGTGCTAAAGTTTCTAAGGATGGAAGTCAATCTTATCAATATGGAACAATTATCGTTGAAAATGATAAGGCTAGTATCAATCCAACAGAAATTGTTAATGTAATGGAAGCAATGCAAACATTAAATAAGAAAAATGATGCAGATAAATTTGTATATGTTGATGGAAATGCAATCAAGAATGATGATTTCAAAACTAAAACATCAACTAAAAGATATACTGAAAAACAATTAACAACATATAGAGCAAAACAAAACTTAAAAATAGAAGAAGCTAAAAAGAAAATAGATCATAGTAAATATGCTGAATTTATATTACCAGTTATGGGAAGTTATAAATATAAAAATGCAAATGGTAAAACTGCTATATATAGACAAGTAGAATATATTTATTTCTATATGCCATATGACCAAATTACTAATAGTACAAACTTTAGTGAAATAGCAAAATCTGTATATAGTCGTTATCAATCAACATTTGATCATGTTGTAACATATGATGAAATTAAAGCTGAAAAAGCAAAAACAAAAACAAAATAATTATGAATATAAATAGGTGTTACTTTGAGTAACACCTTTAATTTTATATAATAGGAAAGTAATATAAAAAATTCATAAAATAATTAACAAAAAGTAAAATGATATATTGAACTATAGGTGATGTAATTTATGAAGATAATGAAGGCATATAAATTTAGACTATATCCTAATATAGAGCAAAAAAAATTAATAAACAAAATAATAGGATGTACAAGATTTATATATAATTATATGTTAGAAAAAAAGATAAAAAATAATAAACTATCAAGATTTGATTTAAACAATTTAATACCAAGTGTATGTGTGTGTGAAGAATATGAATTAACACCAAAAAAAAGAACAAACAGTAGTAGGAATAGATATAGGAGTAAAAAGTTTAGTAGTAACAGGTAATGGAGAAACTTTTGGAAACCCAAAATATAATTAAAAATATGAAAAGAGAATAAAAAGATTACAAAAAAGTTTATCAAGAAAAATAAAGGGAAGTAATAATTATAAAAAGAATAAAATACTGCTGGCTAGATGTTATCAAAAATTAAGAAATGCAAGAAAAAAATTAGTAGAGAAAATAGTATCAAAAGTAACTGAATATAATGATATAATTGTATGTGAAAAATTAAAAGTAAAAGAAATGATTGAAATAAATAAATGTTTGAGAAAAAACATAGTCAATTCCACATTTGGATTAATAATTACAAAAATAAAAGATAAATGTAAATATTTAAATAAAGAATTTATACAAGTAGATACATATTATCCAAGCAGTCAAATCTGCAGTAGATGTAATAATATAGACAAAGGAATGAAAATTTTAAGTAAAAGAGAATATAAATGTCATAAATGTGGAATAGAAATAGAAAGAGATTTAAATGCAAGTATAAATATTATGTATGAAGGATTAATAACATATTATAAAAAACAATATAGTTAAAATAAAATTTAATAAAATATAAAAATATGAATAAAACAATGAGTACGGTAGTGACTATCGGATTTTATGCCTGCATGAGCAGGTAGGTAACGAAAGCTATGAAGCAGAAAACCTTAAGTGTGAACTTAAGGATTCAAAAATTTATTTTTGAATTTTGTTCTAGATTAAAGTATCATTTTCCAAATATAAATATAAATTATCCTATATATGATGGATATTCTTTTGATGGACTTAATCATGGCAATAATTTACTAATTAATATAAGCAATATGGATGATACAAGTAGTAATCCTTTTATGGATGAAATTTTAGATAATTTACTAATTGATATAAAGAAAAAGACCATTTAGTTGGTCTTTAATTTTTCGGCATTTTTAAAGTTCATTTTAGCAAGTTCATATAATTTATTATACCCATATTTTTGAACAATCTTTTGTGCAACCTCATCGACATTTGTTCCTGCACCTTTTGGAAGAAACATATCTATACTTTGACCTAATTTGTCAAACTCTTTAATAAAAATGTATCTACTAATCATGGAAGCACAAGCAACACTAAGACATTTATCTTCAGCTTTAGTAGTAAATGTTATATTTCTGCATACTTTTGGTGTATTCTTCAAATAACTATAATAAACCATTTCTTTAGCAAACTGATCAACAACAACATAATCAGTATCTTTATATTTGGTTGTTAATTCATTAAGAACTTTATTATGTAAAATAGCCTTAATTTTATTCATATTTAAATCTTTAGAATAAGATTTATTATAATCACTATTGGATACAATTAAACTTTTATATGGGATTCTTTTAATTATTTTAGGGACAACATCCATTATTTTTTCATCAGTAATTTTTTTAGAATCACGAACACCTAGTTCTTCAAGAAATGGGATATCATCTTTTGTTACATAACTACTAGTAACAACAATAGGTCCAAAAAAATCTCCTGTGCCAACTTCATCAGATCCAATTGTTGTTGCATAGTATAACTTTTTATCAATAGGATTAACTGTCTTTTCTTTTGTTTCTTTTTTCTTTTTTTCTTCTAATTTTTTAGTTGGATTTAATCTTCTTTCTGTTGCTTTCCATATATTTGCATCTATATCAGCACTAACTCCTTGAAATACCATAGATCCTGATTCATAAAGGGTAACAACAGTATCTTCTTCATCAGCTTGAAATATAGCATATGCTGGTGTTTTAGCTCTTCTTTTATCTTTAAAATATTCAATGGCTTTTTCTTTAGTATTTTCACTTACTTTAAATGATATAGTCATAATAAGCCCTCCTCATATTTATTTTACCATAAAAAAAGATAAAATCTTTCTTTTTCTTTAATTTTGTAATATAATTTTTATAGATAGGAGTGATTAAATGAATATTATTGATATTGCAATATTAATTATAATAGCCTTAGGAGCCGTAGTAGGATTTAAAAGAGGCGTATTTACAGAACTTATATCTGCTCTTAGTTTTATTGTTTCTGTTATTTTAGCCTTTTTATTAAAAAATCCTGTTTCTATCTTTTTGTATGAGCATTTACCATTCTTTAGTTTTGGAGGTATATTTAAGGGTGTTGCAGTAATTAATATATTACTTTATGAAATAATTGCCTTTTTAATAATGCTTGCTCTTTTCACAGGTATATTTGCTATTGTTAGAGTTGCAACAAAATTATTTGAAAGAATTTTGAAATTTACCATTGTTTTAAGTATACCATCTAAGTTACTTGGTATAATAGTAGGGGCTATTCATTACTATATAATTGTCTTTATTGCTTTATATGTTTTATCTTTACCTATTTTGGGACTTGATATTTTAAAGGGGTCTAAATTTAAAAACGGTATTTTAAATAATACACCAATTCTTTCTTCAGTAGTTAAAGAAAGTGTAAAAATATTTGATGAATTTGAAACATTAAAAGATAAGTATAAAGATAATACATCTGTAGATGAATTTAACAATGAGGCTTTAGATTTAATGCTTAAATACAAAGTTGTTAGTGTCGAGTCAGCCGATAAATTGGTTGAATTAAACAAAATTAAAGTAGATAAAAATATTATAAATAAGTATAGGGAGGTATAATTATGGAAATTGTACATGCAACAGATGAAAATTTTAATGAATTAATAAATGGAAAGAAAGTTATTGTTGATTTTTTCGCAACATGGTGTGGACCTTGTAAAATGTTATCACCAGTGTTAGAAAGCTTAAGTACAGAGTACCCAGAGGTTACTTTTGTAAAAGTAGATGTAGATGATTGTCATAATGTTTCTAAAGAGTATGGTATTATGAGTGTACCAACTCTTATGAAATTTGAAAATGGTAAGTTAATTGATACAAAAGTTGGATATCAAAATATTAATGAATTAAGAAAATGGTTGTAATAACCATTTTTTTAATTTCAATTGACAATTAAAAAATTAAAATGTATTATTTTGTTATAGAAATGGGGCATTTTATGAAAATATACTCACAAGAAGAGATTAGAAAACAAATTATATGTCTTTTAACAGGAATACCTTTTGGGAAAAATCAAAAATATATAGAAAATAAGCAAAATATAAATATTTTACTTGATGATTTTTTTAACATAAATAAAGAAACTATTAGTGTTTTGAGTCAAAAAGAAACTTATATTTTAAGAAAAAAATATGGTGTTTTAGATGATGGTAAAGTACAAACATTAGATAAAATAGGAAAAGAATTTAAGATTACAAATGAAAGAATAAGACAAATACTTATGAATATTACTAAAAAATTAAGAAAAGAAATTGATAAACCAAATGATATATTAAATGATTATAAAGAAAGTAACTCTATTAGTAATTTGTTAGATTTAAAATTAATTTATATTTTTGATTATGATATTGTAAAAAAACTATATCAAGAGTTTAATGATGAAATGACTTTAAGGGAACTAGTTCATAAATCAAGCCTTCAAGTAAAAAATGTTAAAGAATTAGAACAAAACGAATTTGAACAGATAGAAATTAAATTAAGCAAGTTAAATTTATCATTTAATGATTGTATTTCTATATGTAAAAATAGAATAAGTATGACCGATATAGCAAAAGATTTAACATATAAATTGGAAGCAGACGAATCATATTATGTATATATTAATGATATTGTAAGAGAAATGTGTAACTTAAATTTAAGACAAATTTTTGGTTTTAATGAAGAGACAACAGGTATTCTTAGAAAAATATATGGTGTATTAGATCATGGTATTAAACCATCAATAGAAGATATTCATAAGTATATGAATACAAATAATAATACTTGGTGCAGCAATAAAATCATTAAGGCATTTGATGACTTAAATAATATTTTTAAGTGTTTTCTTTTAGGAGAAGCAATTAAAATGAGCAATGAAAAGATGCTACAAATGGATATTAAGTATTTTAACTTAGATAATGCAAGTTATATTAATTTAAAAAAAGGCGGTATTAATACTTTAGAAAAATTAATAGAATTAGTCTATAATGACAATTTAGATATTAAATATCCCTATGATAGAGCGTTGATAGAAAGAATTGTTAAAAGAATAGTATATATTTATAAAATAAATGATAATAGTGAAAAGGAAAGAACATTAAAGAAATCATTTAAATAATACTTCTTTATAATGTAATCATTTTTTTCTTGACATTTGGTCAAATATGATGTAGTATAATTGCTACGAAAGAAGGGGTTTATTATGAATAATAATATGAATGAAGAAATCAAAAAAAAATTAATAATTGATATCTGTTATTCTAATCATAATTCTAGTTGTTATATATCAAGTGAGCCAAGTGAATATAGTCATTACAAATCATTTTTTGATAAAATACTTGATGATCTTTTTAATTTGGATAATAAAACTGTAGGTAATTTGACAGAAAATGAAACATTTTTCTTAAGAAAAAAATATGGATTATTAGATGATGGAAAAACTTTGTCAGCAAAAGAAATCGCAAGTGAATTAAATGTAAGCTATTCGTATGTATCGCAGGCATTATTAAAAGGATATCGTAAACTTAAGACAAGTATTTGGAAAGAGAGACAGTTAAGCACATTCAAAGATTATTTAGAAAAGAATCAAATAAGTGCATTGCTAGATGCTGATATATCTGAATTGATTAGTGATAATATATATAAAAAATTAAGCGAAAAAACGGGGCATTGGTATTTTTGCAGTTTCAGGGATTTAGTGAATATTTCTAGTTATGAATTGTTATCAATACCAAACTTTGGACTTGCTGGTGTTGAAAAACTTCGTGATTTATTAAGACAATATAATTTATCGTTTGCTAATGATATTGCAATTCCAGAAAATCATCGAATTACTAAGTATGATATCAGAAAAATTTTAATATATAAGTTTGAAGTAGATGAAAAATTTTATAATTGTATTAATCCACTGGTTGATGAATTGTATGATTTAAGAGAAGAAAAAGTTTTACCATTAGGTACAATTGGAACTTTTTTAATAAGGAAAATATGTGGTATATTAGATAACGGAATTAGACCTTCGTTAACTCAAGTTAAAGAAGATTTAGAGCATAGATATAAGGTAGAATATACGCATAAAAACTTTAATGAACTTATTGCATCATCTTTTTCATGGTTACACAAAAAATTTGAAGAATATGCTTATAATGAGATAATGAGGCTAAGCAAAGATGAAATATTACCAATAAAATTAAGATATTTTAAATTTAATAGAATATTTAATGAATCATTACTTAAGAGACTACAAGCATTTCACGTTTATACATTTGGTGATCTTCTTGATTTTAAAAAAGATTCAAACATATATTATGAAGAAACTTTACAATATTATAGTAGTGACGAATTAGAACAATTTATTGTTTTTATGGTTGAAGAAAGAGGATTAACTAAGGAACAATTAGAAGAGAAAAGAAGAAAAGAAAGAGAAGAAAGATTAGAAAAAGAAGCTCTTATTGAAAAAAGAAAAAATGAATTATCAAAAGCACATGATGTATTAATTGAACAAAAAGAAAAAATTAGAATAGAAATGCTTAGAAAAATGGATTACTATGATAATCAATTAAATAGTGTAAATGAAAAAATAAAAAAATTAGAAAATAAGTAAAAACAACTCGATAGTTGTTTTTTTGTAATATTATACTTTTTTTGATAATACTAAATATGGTGATATTTATGGGAAAAAATGTACTATGGAATAGAGATTATAATATAAAAAATTATGAAAATAATAACATGTCTAAAGATACAGATATTTTAATAATAGGTGGTGGAATAACTGGTCTTACAACATCTTATTTTTTAAAAGAAAGCAATTATAAAATTGCTTTAATAGATAAGGATAAAATAGGATGTGGTATAACCTTTAAAACAATTGGTAAAATATCTTATCTACAAGGTGATATTTATAGTAAATTAAATAAACTTTTTAATGCAAAAATATCTAAATTATATTTTCATTCACAAATAGATGGTAGTAAAATAATCAAAGATATTATATCTACTAATAATATTGATTGTGATTTAGAAAAGGTTTTATCTATAATTTTTACTTTGGAAGATAAAAATATAAAAAAAATTAATGAAGAAAAAGGTATACTTAAAGATTTTGGTGTAAAAGTAAATGATGTTAAGGATAATAGGATAAAGGACGGTATAAGTGTAGATGATACGTATATATTTAATCCTATTAAGTACATAAATTCTTTAGTTAAAATATTAGAAAAGAAAATAAATATTTACGAAAATGTACTTGCTAATGATATAAAAAAGGTACAAGACTATTATTTAGTTTCAACTAGTAGTGGTGTTATAAAAACAAAAATAATAGTCGTTGCTTGTCATTATCCCTTTTTTATTATTCCAAGTTTTATACCTCTTAAAACATATGTAAAAAGAGAGTACGTTAATGCTTGCCAATTAGAAAATAAACATTTTACGGCTATTAGTATTGATAACTCACTACATTCTATAAGGTTTTATAAAGATTATATAATATATGGTTCTAATAAACATAAACTTACAAGTAAAATGGATTATAAAGAAAATTATGATGAAAGTAGAAAAGAATTTATCAAATATTTTCATAAAGAACCAGAATATACTTGGATGAATCAAGATATTGTTAGTAATGATATGCTTCCCTTTATAGGAGAGATTGATTCTAATCTTTTTGTAGCAACCGCTTTTAATGGTTGGGGTATGACTTGTGGAACTATATCTGGACAAATTATATCGGATTTAATATTACATAAGAAAAACAAATATAAAGAACTTTTTAATCCTAAAAGAAATAACTTTAATTTAATTTTTTCATCTACAATAGGTAGTTTTAGTTATTTAAAAGCATATGTAGTAAGTTTATTTAAGAAAAATAATCCAAAATATATAAAAATACAGGGTATTAATTATGGAGTATATAAAGATGATAATGGTCAAAACCATTATATTAAACTAATTTGTCCTCATATGAAATGTCATTTAGTATTTAATAGAGAAGCTAAAACATGGGATTGTCCTTGCCATGGCTCAAGATTTGATATAGATGGTAATTTAATTGAAGGACCAGCTAACAAAAATATTAATTAATCGTATAAATTAATGTTTTTTTAGACATTATAATATAGGAGGATAGATAAAATGAATAGTGTACCAAATATTATAAGTGGTAAAGATTTAGATTATTTAAGTGATATGTTCAGTTGGAATTATGGAGCATATAAATGTACTAAAAATGCTTATGAAAGTGCTACCGACATGGAAATAAAAGAAATGCTTAATAATGCATCAAATTTATTTTATAATAATATGAATAAAGTTTTAGATATTTTAAAAAACGGAGGTATAAATGAATAATAATGAAATTAAGAATATAAAAGTAGATGTACCTACAGGAATATCTTTAAATGACAAAGATTATTTAAATTCTCTTCTTAGTTCACTAAAGGAAATGTCTAAAAATTATACATTAAGTTTAACAGAGGCTAGTAATGAAGTATTATATAACGAATATAAACTAATGTTTAATGATTATATATCTATGCAAAGAGATGTTTATGAATTAATGTTTAGAAAAGGTTGGTATGTATTAGAAAAAAGTGATTCTAATAAAATAAATAATAAGTATCAAACATTAAAACAAGAATTAGATGATTTAAATAATTAAAAATATGTAAACAATAATGTTTACTTTTTTTGATATATTAGTGACTAGATATTTAAAATTTATTTTGAATTTTGTTCTTAGACTTCTATTATTGAAATAATATTATAAATTTGTTAAAATACATTTGGTGATTAGTAATGACAAAGATTTTATTTTTTCCATCTTCATTAAAACAAATAAAAGATGTTAATGCGTTGGTTGATGGTTTTATTTTAAGTGTAACGAATTTAAGTATCAATAGTTTATTTACACTTAATATAGATGATATAGAAGAATTAACAAAAAAATATTCTGATAAGGAGATATTTGTATCTCTTAATAAAAATATGTTTAATAATGATTTAAAACAATTAGAAGATGTACTTATTAAATTATCAAATTTTAATATTGCAGGTGTTTTATATTATGATATAAGTGTTTTATCTATTGTTAAAAGACTTAAATTAAATATTCATTTAGTATGGTCACAAGAACATTTAACAACTAATTATTTAACATGTAATTTTTATGAAGATAGAGGATGTAAGTATACATACTTATCAGGAGAAATAACTTTAAAAGAAATCTTAGAGATTAGAGAAAAGACTGATATGAAATTAATAGTACCAATATTTGGATATCTTCCTATGTTTGCATCTATTCGTCATATTGTAAATAATTATTTAGATTATTTTGATTTAAAAAATAATAGTGAAATTAAATATATGATTAAAGAGAATAATAAATACCCAATTATAGATAATAATCTTGGTACTGTTGCATATAGTAGTCATATATTAAATGGATTAGATGAATATTTAGAATTAAAAAAAAGAAAAATAGATTATGTTACAATTAATAGTTTTAATATAGATGATGAAAAAATAAAAAAAGTTTTAAGTTTATATAAAGATGTAGACGCTAATAATAAAGATGAATATAATGAGAAATTAAAAAAGATGTTTTGTAATTTAGACAAAGGATTTTTATATAAAGAAACAATTTATAAGGTGAAATAGTATGGAAAAAGATGTAATAATAAATAATCAAGCGAATATAATAAAAAAGCCAGAATTACTTGCACCTGCTGGTGATTTAGAGAGATTAAAATTCGCATGTCTTTATGGAGCAGATGCAGTATATGTTGGTGGTTCCTTATTTAGTTTAAGAGCAAATGCGATAAATTTTAATTTAGATTCTTTAAAAGAAGGGGTAATTTTTGCCCATAATTTAAATAAAAAAGTATATGTAACAATTAATATTGCTCTTCATAATAGTGAAATAGATGGATTAAAGGAATATTTAATAGAACTTGATAAAATAGGGGTAGATGCGATTATTGTTAGTGATCCAGCTATCATAAAACTTGCAAGAGATAATACCAAATTAAATATTCATTTATCAACACAACAATCAACTTTAAATTATGAAGCGGCCCAGTATTTTAAAAATGAAGGTGTTAGTAGAATTGTTTTGGGTAGAGAAACATCTATAGATGATATAAGAGAAATAAGAGAAAAAGTTGATATCGAACTTGAAGTATTTATACATGGTGCTATGTGTGCATCTTTAAGTGGTAGATGCGTAATGTCTAATTTCTTAACAGCTAGAGATTCAAATCGTGGAGGATGTAGTCAAATATGTAGATGGGATTTTGGCTTAGAAGATAATAATGAAAATAAAATAGAAGGTAATCAAAAATTTACTTTTTGTACCAAAGATTTATCAATGCTAAGATATCTTAAGGAACTTATTGAACTAGGAGTAGCATCATTTAAAATAGAAGGAAGGATGCGTTCTATTTATTATGTAGCAACCGTTGTAAATATATATAGAAAAGCAATTGATAACTATTTTAAAGGAATTTTTGAGTATGACAAATCATATGAATATACATTAAGAAGAGTTGCAAATAGAGATGCCGTTCCACAATTTTTTAATCATGATTATGGAAAGAATTGCCAATACTACAATGGACGTGAAGAGGTATCTAATCAAGATTTTTTAGGTATTGTTCTTTCATATGATCCTGTTTCATCACTTGCATTTATAGAACAACGTAATTACTTTAAAATAGGTGATGAAGTAGAGTTTTTTGGCCCTGATTTAGATGTTACACTATTTCAAATATCGGAAATATATGATGAAAATATGGAAAAAATTGACATTGTAAGACATCCTAAACAAAAAGTATATTTAAAAATTCCATTTAAGGTTAATACAAATGATATGATGCGAATTAAAATATAAAATTTATGATTGACAAAATGATTAATAAATGGTATCCTTTTATAGGTTTATAAAAAATTGAGGTGATTATATGTCAAATAAGAAGACTGTATATTTAACAGAAGTTGGATTAGAAGAATTAAAGAAAGAATTAGATCATTTAAAATTAGAAAAAAGGCCTGAAATTATTGCAGCATTAAAAGATGCAAGAGCTCAAGGTGATTTAAGTGAAAATGCTGAATATGATGCTGCTCGTAATGAGCAAGCAATTGTAGAAAGTAAAATTGCTGAATTAGAAGCTATGATAGAAAATGCATCTATTATTAAAGATGTAAAAACTGATAAAGTTGCTATTGGAACAAGCGTAAAACTTAAATATATTGAAGATAATGAAGAAGATGTTTATGCAATTGTAGGTAGTAAAGAAGCTGATCCAATGGAAAACAGAATATCTAATGAATCTCCTATTGCTAAAGCTATAATGGGTTCTAAAAAAGGTGATATTGTGTCTGTTGATAGTCCAAATGGTACATACAGTGTAGAAATTATGGATATATTTTAATTAGGTCTTTATAGACCTTTTTTTGGAGGAATTTATGGCTAATTTAATTATCATTGTTGCTATTGGAATGAATTATGAACTTGGAAAAGAAAATAAACTAATTTGGAATATTTCAGAAGATATGAAATTTTTTAAAGAAAAAACAACAGGCCATTATATTATTATGGGTAGAAAAACATATGAATCCATTCCATCTAATCTTGCAAATCGCAAGTATATTGTATTATCTAAAAATAATATTTTAGTGAAAGATAATGTACTTAAATTTTCGGATATAGATACTCTTTTAAAATATACTAAAAATATAAATGATGATATGTATGTTATCGGCGGTGCACAAATATATAAACTATTTTTAAATTATTGTAGTTGTATGTATTTAACAGAAATATTAGATAGTGAAAAGGAAGCCGATGCATATTTCCCAAAATTTGATAAAACCGAATGGGATGAAATACCTCTTGGTGGATATACAAGCGATGATAATATAAAATATACAAGAAAAAAATATGTCAAAAGAATATAGTAAATGGTTATAGAAATATAACTTTTTTCTTTGTATGTCTTGAAATTACTAAGAAATTATTATATACTATCTTTATGTGTGAAGGGAGAATTTATGAAAAAGAATATTAAAGAAATAAATGTTACAATTGAAGGAGAAAAATGGCAAAAAGCTATTGATAAAGCTTATGATAAAGTAAGTAAGAAAGTAAAAATAGATGGATTTAGACCTGGAAAGGCTCCAAAAGATATTTTCTTAAAGAAATATGGAAAAGAAAATTTATTAGTTGAAGCAGCAGATAGTTGTATGCAAGATGCTTACATGGATATTCTAAAAGATAATGAAGGACTTGAAATAGTTGCTCAACCTAAGGTTGAAATTAAGGGTGTTTCTGATGAAAAATTAGAACTTATGTTTACTTTAATTTTAAAGCCAGAAGTTAAATTAGGAAAATATACAGGACTTGGTGTTAAGAAGGAAGAAGCAAAAGTTACAAAGAAAGAAATTGAAGAATCAATTGATCATATGCGTAGTCATTATGCAGAAAATGTTACTAAAGATGGTAAAGTAGCAAATGGAGATATCGCCATTATTGATTTTGAAGGATTTAAAGATGGTGTTGCTTTTGCAGGTGGAAAAGCTGAAAACTATTCATTAACAATTGGTTCTAATTCTTTTATACCAGGATTTGAAGAACAAATTATTGGTATGGAAAAAGGTGAAGAAAAAGAATTAAATTTAACTTTCCCAGAAGATTATCATGCTGAGGAATTAAAAGGAGCACCTGTAGTATTTAAAGTAAAAGTAAATGAAATTAAAGAAGTTAAAGTTCCTGAATTAGATAAAGATTTCTTTGAAGACTTAGGAATGGAAGGAATTGATTCTAAAGAGGCATTAGAAAAGCAAGTAGAAGAAAACATTAAGACAAGAAAAGAATCAGAACTTGAAAATAAATACCTTGATGAATTATTAGAAGCAGCTGCTAAGAATACAGAAGTTGATATTCCAGATGTTATGATAGAAGAAGAAATTGATCGTATGTTAAAACAATACGAAGAAAATTTAAATATGCAAGGTATTACTTTAGAACAATTCTATAAGTTTACTAATTCTGATGAAAAAGCTTTAAGAGATCAAATGAAAGAAGAAGCTGGTAAACGTGTTAAATTTAGATTAATGCTTGAAGAAATTGCCAAAGCTGAAAAATTTGACATGAGTGATAAAGATGCTGAAAAAGAAGCAGAAGAACTTGCTAGTAAGTATCAAATGACTAAAGATGAATTCTTAAAACAATTTGGTGGTCTTGAAATGGTTAAATATGACTATAAAATGAGACAAGCAATGGAAACATTAAAAAAATAATGTTTCTTTTTTGAGAATATGATAAAATATAAACGGTTGGGAATGATTATATGATAATTAAAAATTTAAATTTATCATTTGGTATGCAAGATGTATTTAAAGATATAAACATTAATATACCAGATAATGAAAAAATAGGTATTGTAGGGGTAAATGGTGCTGGTAAATCTACTTTCTTCAAAGTACTTTTAAAAAAACTAGAACCTAATAGTGGTAAAATAGAATTTAATTCTAAAGTTAATATATCATTATTACCGCAAGTTATTGATGAGGAAATACCTAATTTAAATATACCTGTCTTTGACTATTTATTATCGGCTAGACCCATAAAAGAATTAGAAGAACAGTTAGCGACAATATACAATGATGTAGCAAACGAAACAGATACAAAAAAGCAAAATAAACTAATGAAAAAAATAGATAGTATTCAAAATAGATTAAATTATTATGATGTATATGAAGCCGAAAATATTTTACTAAAAATAATATCTGGAATGCATATTGATGATGATTTATTATATAAAAATTTAAATGAATTATCAGGTGGTCAAAAGTCTAAAATTGCTTTTGCTAGACTTTTATATTCTAAGCCAGAAATTATGCTTTTAGATGAGCCTACAAATCATTTGGACTCTAAAAGTAAAGATTATATTGTTAATTATTTAAAAAATTATCATGGAGGGGTTTTTATTATTTCCCATGATAATGATTTTTTAGATAAAGTTACTAATAAGACATTATATTTAGATAAAAGAAATCACAATATGATGTTATATGATGGTTCTTATTCTAAATTTATGAAAGTAAAAAAAGCTAATGAAGAGGCTTTAGATAGAGCTATTTTAATGCAAGAAAAAGAGGAAGAAAAATTAGAAAAAATAGTTCTTCATTATTCTAATTCATCAGGTAACCGTAAGAAAATGGCCCAAGATCGAGAGAAAAAATTAAATAAATTAAGAGAAAATAAATTAAGTAAAGAAAAAGAAATAAAAAAGATTAATTTTAAAATTAAAATAGATAAAGAAAGTTCTATTAATCCCATTATCCTAGATAAAGTTTCTTTTAGTTATGATAATAAACATAAAATAATAAATAATTTATCATTTACTTTAACTAGAGGAGAGAAATTCTTAATAGTAGGTAATAATGGTGTTGGTAAATCAACATTACTTAAATTAATTGTTTCTAAATTAAAACCTAATAAAGGTATAATAGATATAAATTATAAAACAAAAATTGCCTATTATGCACAGGAACATGAATTATTAGATAACAATAAAACAATTATGGATAATTTTTTAGATACTAATTATTCAGATAAAGAAATCCGTAATTGTTTAGGAAGATTTATGTTTTATGGTGATGATGTTTTTAAAGAAATTAAAACCTTATCACCTGGAGAAAGAGCAAGAGTAATGCTTGCTAAAATATCATTAAGTGGTGCTAATGTTCTAATATTAGACGAGCCAACCAATCATTTAGATCCTGAAACACAAAGTAAAATCTCAGATATATTTAGAGATTATGAAGGTACAATGCTGGTGGTTTCCCATAATGAAGATTTTGTTAGAAATTTACAAATAGAAAGAATGCTTATCTTACCTGAAGGTAAAATAACTTTTTATAGTGAAGATAAATTTGATAAATATAAAAAGGTAAATATTTAAACGTAGTCAAATGTATACTATTTCGTGTATATTTGACAAATATATTATTTTGTTATATAATCAAGCATGTGTTTAACACAAAGAGGTGAGAAATTTGGGGCTGAAAAACAAAGAATATATTAATTATATTGAATCTCTAATAAATATATTTACAGTTGAACAGGGGCAAATTAAAATATTATTATTTAGAAAAAAAGTAGAACCATATAAAGGATATTGGGCATTACCTAGTGATATAGTTAAAAATGATGTTACGATAGAGGACACAGTTAGTGATGTTGTATATGATGTGGTTGGATTAAAATCACTTTATATAGAACAATGTCATACATTTAGTCATTGTGATAGAGGAAATGATGAATATGTAACAGCTGTCTCATATATAGGTTTAATTGATAGTAAAAGTGCGGAAATTAAAAGAGAGGAAAGAACAGATTATGAAAGTGCATGGTTTGATATAGATACTCTTCCAAAACTTGCATATGATCACGAAATGGTGATTAATAATGCTATCGAATTATTGAAAAAGAAAATTGTTAATATAAGTGTATTAAAAACATTATTTCCAAGTGACTTTTCATTGCCAGAACTTCAGATGGTATACGAAAAACTATTAGGTAAAACTTTAGATAGAAGAAATTTTAGAAAAAAATTTGTGGGTCTTGGTTTAGTTGAGCCAACTGGTGATAAAAATGAAGGTGGTAATGGTAGACCAGCTAAGTTATATAGTTTTACTGATAATATTGAAGATAGAAATTTATTTTAAACATCGAAAGATGTTTTTTTCGTTTGACAAAAAATATAATTTGTGTATAATAATACGCAAGTTGTGAAGAAGGGGATTTTATGATATATGCTTTAATATTAGGAAGTGGTATAGGTAGTAGAATGGGTAATACTACGCTTCCAAAACAATTTTTAAAAATTGGCAATAAGCCGATAATTATTCATACAATAGAGCAATTTATTTTATCTACACGTGTAAACAAAATAATTGTTGTTGTATCAAGCGATTACGAAAACTATCTAAAAGATTTATTTAAAGAGTACAAATTGAATAATATTGATATTGTTATAGGTGGTTCTGATAGAAGTAGTAGTATGATTAATGGATGCAACTATATATTAGATAATTATGCAGTAAATGATAATGACATAATAATAACCCATGATGCTGTAAGACCGTTTGTAACCAGTAGAATTATTAATGATAATATAGATAAAATTAAAAATTATGATGCTATAGACACTGTTATACCAGCAACAGATACTATTGTTGAAGTTGATGATGATATTATAAGTAATATTCCAATTAGATCAAAAATGTTTCAGGGGCAAACCCCACAAACATTTAGGTTAAAGGAATTAGTTTCTATTTATAATTCATTATCAAACGAGGAAAAAGAAATACTAACAGACGCGTGTAAAATATATACACTAAAAAACAAAAGAGTTGGTTATGTAAAAGGTGAAATCTATAATTTAAAGATTACTACCAAATTTGATTTAAATGTTGCCCATAGTATTGTGAAAGGTGATATTAAGATATGATAAATATAAGGTATAAATTAGTTGAACCAAGAAATATTGTTGAAGAATTTGTTGATGAAGAAGTTTTAGATGATGAAATTATTGTTAAACCAAAATATTTATCAATATGCCATGCTGATCAAAGATATTATCAGGGTAATAGAGATAAAAAGGTGCTTAGTCAAAAACTTCCATTGTCATTAATCCATGAGGGAATTGGCGAAATAATTTATTCTAGAGATGATGATTATAAAGTAGGAACAAATGTAGTAATGCTTCCTAATATTTCTACGTCAAAAAGTAATTTTAAAGAAAATTACGATAAAACTAGTAAATTTAGAGGCAGTACTTGTGATGGCTTTATGCAAAATTGTGTAGTATGCAAAAAGAGAAATGTATTAAAAATAAATTCAGATAAAATTTCTATGGTTTTTTTAGAGTTAATGAGTGTTGTATTTAATGCTTTAGATGGTTTTAATAATTATAATAAAAAAAATATTGAAAGTATTGCTGTATATGGGGATGGTAGTTTATCTTTTATTATGGCTTTAGTTTTAAGAAGATTATATTCAAATACAAAAATAATTGTTATTGGAAAACATAAAGAAAAGATGGATTATTTTACTTTTGTTGATGAAAAATATGTTATTGATAAAGTACCAAGTGATTTAAGATATAGCCATGCTTTTGAATGTGTTGGTGGTATTGGAAGTGAAAGTGCCATTAAACAAATAATTGATATTATTGATCCGCAAGGAACCGCATGTTTGCTTGGTGTAAGCGAATATAGTATTCAAATTAATACACGACTTGTACTTGAAAAGGGGCTTTGTTTATTAGGAAGTAGTAGAAGTTCTATGGATGATTTTAGGAAGGCTATTGATTTTATTGATAAATATCCAGATACACTTAATTATTTAAATACTATTATATCCGATATTGTAACAGTGAAAGATATTAAAGATATGGATATGGCATTTATGATAGATACTTCCAATCCATTTAAAACAATTATGAAGTGGGAAGTATAATGTATAAAGTACTTCAAAGAATAAAAAAAATATTTATTATTATTCTTTATAATTTATTCTGTTTATTTAAAATAAATAGTAAGAAGGTTTTAATATATTCTCCTAGTAATGATTATTTGTCTCTTAATTTAAGCATTATAAAAAATAATATTAAAAATAGAAAAGTTAAAGTATTTTATCAAAATAAAAAAATAATTTTATTGTTATATAATATTGCTACTTCAAAATTAATAATAACAGATGATTATTCACCAATACTTTATCCTCTTAAGATAAGAAAAAAGGCTAAATTTATTCAAGTGTGGCATGCTTCAGGCGTATTTAAGAAAGTAGGGTTTATTCGACCTACGGCTAATAAAAATTCTATAACACATAAGAATTATACTGATGTAATTGTAAGCTCTACAAATATTGTAAATGATTATAGTGAAGCATTTGGAATAGATAAAAGTAAAATAAAGCCTTTAGGAACAATCAAAACAGATTTATTCTTTGATAAAGAAAAGGTAAATAAAATAAGTAGTGCTTTTAAAGAAAAATATAGTTTAGATAACAAAATAATTATTTTATATGCTCCTACATTTAGAGGTAATGGGCGAAAAAGTGCTTATAATAATAATATTTTAAATTTGGATAATCTTATAGATATGTTAGGTAAAGATTATATAATTTTATTTAGAAATCATCCATTTGTAAAAGATAAAAAACAATTTAAAAATCCTAGAATTATTGATATATCAAAAGAAAAATATATAGATTATATTCTTCCTAGTATAGATATTCTTATTACTGATTATTCATCAATTATTTTTGATACCATTTTGCTTCATAAACCGGTTGTTTTCTATGTACCTGATATAGATGAATATGAAAAAAATAGAGGATTTTATTATAATTTTAAAGATTATAATTATGGAAAAATTACTGTTGATTTAAATGAATTAGTTAAGGCTATTAAAGAAAGAAATATAGATGAATTTAAGTTAAGAAAAATATATGAAAAACATTTAAATATGTGTGATGGTAAAAGCTTGAAACGTTTTATTAAAATGTATTTAGAATAGGAAGTGGTTTATGATGAAATATTTAATTTTTAAAATATTGTTATCTATTTTTAAATTTATATTTTATCCTTTTATTTTTCTTCCTGTTACTAATAAAATTACATTAATAAGTAGAATGAGTGATAATAAAACACTTGATATTAAATTATTAGAAAGAAATTTAAAGCTTAAATATTATGATTATAAAATAGTTGTTTTAAGTGATTATTTTGGTAAAAAAATAAGTAAAAAAATAAAATATTTATTAAAAATGCCTAAATATGTATTTTATATTTATACTAGTAAAATAGTTATATGTGATTGCTATATACCAGCTATTAGTTTATTAAAAAAGAAAAAAAGTGTAACTATTATTCAAGTGTGGCATGCATCAGGTGCATATAAAAAATTTGGATATTCATCTCTTAATAAATATGAAGGTTACGAAAGCAACTATGCGAAAATCTTAAATATGCATAAAAACTATGATTATGTAGTTGCAACTAGTGATTACTCGAAAACTAAATTTAGTGAAGCATTTAATATTAATCAAGATAAAATAATAATTAGTCATTTACCTCGATATGAATATTTGCTAGAAAATAAAGAAAAATTTAGAGATGAAATAATAAGTAGGTTTAGTTTAAATAATAACAAGATAAATATTTTATATGCACCAACTTTTCGAAAATCAAAAAGGAATTATTTTAAAAATGTAATTGATGCTATTAATTATGATAAATATAATTTGATTATAAAAAAACATGGTGGCATAGAATCTATTTATATTAATAAGAAAAAAGTATATGAAGGAACAAAAAATTATGATTTAAAACTTTTATGCGTATCTGATATTGTTATAACTGATTATTCTGCTATAACATTTGATGCCCTTTCTTTAAATAAAAAAGTTTTATTTTATGTTCCTGATTATGATAAATACTTAAATGAAAGAGATATTTATGAAAAACTTACAAACGGGCTTTATTATAAAGATATAAATACATTATTTAAGAATATTGATTCATATAAAAACATTGATATAAAAAAATATCTTAATTTAGAATCATATCCTATTGAGTTTTATATAGATAAAATATTAAAGGGGGAAACTATATATGAAAAATTATGATATATCAGTTATTATTCCATTATATAATTGTGAAAAATATATAAATAAAGCAATAAAGTCATTATTAAATCAAACGTATGATTTTAGAAAAATAGAAGTTTTATTAATAAATGATGGTTCAAGTGATACAAGTTTAGAAATTGCCAAAAATTATGCCAAAAAATATAGTAATATTAAAGTTTTTTCTCATGAAAATAAAGGTGTATCTTATACAAGAAATGTAGGATTAAAAAATGCTTTAGGGGCATATATAACTTTCTTAGATGCTGACGATTATATATCAAATAATACTATTAAAAATTTAGTTAATTTTTTTGATAATAATAGTGATAAAATTGATATATTAACATATCCATTATTTTATGAAAAAGGTAAAAAAATAACACCTGCGTCTAAAAATAGTGCTTATGAAAAGACAGGCATTTATAATTTAAATGGTGCTACTTTTTATAATATTTCTACGATAAATTTTGTTATTAAAAATAAGAAGAAATCTAATTTATTATTTAATGAAACCTTAAAAATACATGAAGACATGGATTATTCTTTAAGAGTTGCTATGGAAAAGGGATATGTTGGTTATGTAAAAGAAGCAGGTTATTATTATATTAAACATGATGGAAGTACTGTTTCAAATTATATAAATCCATATTATATATTTGAAAGTTGGATAGGGCAGTTTGAACAAGCTTTTAGATTTTATAGAAATGAAGATGGCAGTGTTAAAAAATTTATTCAGCATTTATTTTTAAATGAAATAAACTGGAAATTAAAAGAGAAAGTATTGTATCCAGTTCATTATAATGATATAGATTTAAAAAAGGCTAAAACTCGTATAGAGAAACTTGTCAATATGATTGATGATGATATTATATTAAAAAATAAAGATGTTGATAAATTTCATAAATATTATTTTTTAAGTATGAAAAAGAATAATTTTGATGTTAAAACAGGCGATAATATAGAATTAGTATCAAATGGCAAAGTAATTAATAAAGAAAAAGACATAGAAATAGTTTTAACACAATTTAAAACATTAAATGATACTTTATATGTAAGTGGTTATTTTAAATCATATTTATTTAATTTTATTAATCCTTCATTTTATGTTATTGTCGATGGTGTTGTAAGTAAACTTGATGTTAAAATATCAACTAATTCTTGTTATAAAACGATATATAAAACCAATAATTTTTATCATTTTGATTTAGAATTAGATATTAATAATAATTATATGGCTGAATTTAAGGTGCAATTAAATGATAAATTATACCCTGTTAAGTATTACTTAATGCCTAATATTGTTTTAAATAAGAATTTAAATAGAATGTTATATTTATATAATAATAATGTCATTGGTATTGATAAAAGCAATAATATTATTATTAGTAAAGTAACAGATTCTAAAAAGAAACAAATGGAAAAAGATAATTATTTAATGTATAAAAAGATAAATAAAAAAATTAACTTTTTTAGAAGATTAGCGAACAAATGTAATAAAGAAATATGGCTTTATAATGATAAAGAAAATATTATAGATAATGCTTATTATCAGTTTAAACATGATTTTAATAAAAAAGATGATATAAAGAGATATTATATTATCAGTAATAGAAAAGATTTCTTTAAAGGAAAGTTTACTAAAAAAGAGTTAAAACATGTTATATATTATAGAAGTTTTAAGCATAAATTATTATATTTGAATGCAAATAAAATACTAACATCTTTTAGAAATATAGAATTTTATTGTCCCTTTTATAAAAATATATCATATTATCAAGATTTACTTAATTATGAATTAATCTATGTACAACATGGTATATTACATTGTCATACACCAAATTTATATTCAAAAGAGGCAAATAATATAGATAAAATAGTTGTTTCATCCGATTTTGAATATAATAATTTTATTGATAATTATAATTATAACCATAAAAATCTTATTAAAACAGGTATGCCAAGATTTGATATATGTAGTTTGAAAAAGAATAAATCAAATAAGATTTTAATAGCTTTATCTTGGCGTGTTAATCTAATGGGACCATATAAAAATAGAACATATGCTCCAAATAATGAAAAATTTAAAACTTCAGTTTATTTTAAGCAATTAACAAATTTAATAGATTCTAATAAATTTAATAATTTATTAAGGAAAAACAATTTAGAAGTAGAAATAATGTCACATCCTATATTTAGATGTTATGATAATTTTTTTAATGAAAAAGATAATATTAAATTTGTACAAAGTGCTAATCCAAGTGATTATTTACTAGTTATAACAGATTATTCATCAATTATTTTTGATTATGTATATGCTAATACACCTGTTATATATTTTGTACCTGATTATGATTTATATAAAGCAGGAATTACTCATTTATATAATAAACTTGATTTACCAATGGAAAATGGATTTGGTCCATTTACAACGAATATTAATGATTTATTATTTGAATTAAATAAGTTTATAAATGCCAATTATAAACTAGATAAAAAATATATAAATAAGGCTAATAATTTCTTTATATGTAAGGAAAACCATCGTGAAAAATTATATCAAGAGTTGATGAACAAATGATAAAAGAACATTTTACAAACCTTAATAAAATCATTAAAATGGCCTTTATTGATTTAAGAAAAATTTATAATGGTGCTGTATTTGGCTGGTTTTGGATTATTGCCAAACCTGCAGTAACTATTTTTATGTATTACTTTCTTTTTAAGATAGGATTAAAAGTAAGTAACAATGTTGATGGTTATCCTTACTTTATATGGCTAATTGTGGGAATGTTACCATGGTTTTATATAAGTGATATGATTAATGCTTCTCCAAATGTATATAAAAAATATAATTATTTAGTTACGAAAATTAAGTTTCCTGTATCAATAATACCTGTATTTATGAGCTTATCACGATTTATTGTTAATATTATTTTATCTATAATTATAATTGCTATATATGTACTAATGATAGGAAGAATAGATATATATATGCTTAATATATTATACTATTCATTCATAATGTATATTTATACAACTTTAATTACAAGTATTCTATCTATTATCTCAGCATTAAGTAAAGATATAGCTAATTTAATAAAAACAATTTCAACTCCCATCTTATTCTTATCACCTGTTTTTTGGAATATTAAAACAATTGATATAAATTTTATTAAAATTATTGAAATTTATAATCCTGTTGCTTATTTTGTAAATGGATATCGAGATGGATTTATTAATAATATATGGTTTTTTGATAAACCATTTGAAATGTTTATAATACTAATTGAACTTCTTATTATCTTTTTGCTAAGTGTTATTTTATATAAAAAAATAAATCGTAAATTACCAGATTATTTATAGAGGTGTATATGGAAAATATTATAGAATTTAAAGATGTATATAAAAAATATAATTTATATGCAACTGATTATGATAAGTTGCAAGGTCTTCTTTTTAACAAGAAGAAAGGTATTAAAAAGGTTGCTTCTAATTATTTAACTTTTAGTATTCAAAAAGGTGAAAAAGTTGCTTTTATTGGGCCAAATGGTGCTGGTAAATCGACAATATTAAAAATGATAACGAATGTTTGTTATCCTGATGAAGGAAGTATTAAAGTTCATGGAAAAGTGGGGGCACTTCTTGAATTATCGGCTGGATTTGATATGGAATTTACAGGAATGGAAAATATATATTTAAAAGGTATATTACTTGGATTATCTAAAAAAGAAATAGATAAAAATATTTTTAAAATTTTAGAATTTGCTGATATAGGTGAATATATTAATCAACCTGTTCGTACTTATTCTTCAGGAATGCGAGCTAGACTAGGCTTTTCTATAATCATTAACTGTGATATTGATATTTTAATTATTGATGAAGCTTTGGCTGTTGGAGACAAGGAATTTAAAAAGAAATGTTTAGATAAAATTAAAGAATTGTCGAATAAAAGTAATATAACAATGTTACTTGTTACCCATTCATTAGAACAAGCAAAAGAATTTTGCGATAGGGGAATTATTTTGAATAAGGGACATATTGTATATGATGTACCAATCGATGAGGCTATTAAGGAATATAATAAGTTGTTTTAGGAGGTAAATTATGAAAAAAAGCATGCTAGAACGTATAAAAATTATTTTAAAATATTTTTATGTTGTAACACTAATTGTTATTATATCGAGTATAGGAGTAATGTATTTTCTTAGTACTATTCCAAACTACTTTGAATCTAAAAGTGTAATACTTTTAGAAGATGGAAATACTTATAGCTATGAGAATATGGAAACATATACTAAGTATTTTAAAACAAATAATGTATTAAACTTAATTATAAATAATTTAAATTTAGAAGATACAGTTTCTTCTATGAATAAAAATATTAATATTAAACATATTAAAAATACCAAGTTAATTGAAATTAAAGTTAAATCCAAAACTCCCGAAATATCTATAAATATTTCAAATGAACTTATATCAGAATTTCAAAAAAGTATAAAATCTATATACCCAAGTTTAAACATATATACTATTGAAAATCCAACTGTCAATAATGGGTTCCAAATAGATACTAATTTTTATTTGATAATAACAGTAATGTGTAGTTTTATTATGGGATGTATTATTGTAAGTTCTTGTTTTAATTTAAATACTAATATTAAAAATCATGAGGATTTAAAGAAAATACTTAATATTAAATCACTTGGTATTATACCTAATGATGATAGTATTTATTTTGATAAAAAGAATAAGAAAAAAAGTAGTTTGAATACAACTAAGATAAGAGTAATAAATGATTCAAGTTCTATTACATCAGAGGCATATCGTATGGTTAGAACTAATTTAGATTATTTAGATTTAAAGGTTATTAATTTTACATCAACTAGTGTAGGAGAAGGAAAAAGTGAAACAATTGTTAATGTAGCAACATCATTTGCAATGATTGGGAAAAAAGTTTTACTTATTGATTGCGATTTAAGAAAACCTAAAGTTCATAAAAATTTTAATTTAAATAGAGCAATGGGACTTACAGATATATTAGTATATGATAGAGTAAGCGAATATCAAAAAATAATTCAATCTTTTAAAATAATAAATACCAAATATAAAGTAGATATATTATCTGCAGGATCAAAAGTATCTAATCCATCAGAATTATTAAGTTCCAAAACATTTAATGATTTAATTGAAGAAGTAAAAAAAGAATATGATTTAATACTTGTAGATTGTCCTCCTGTTTCTTTAATGACTGATGCTGTTATTGTATCTAAAGTTGCCGATGGAACAGTATATGTTATAGAATACGATCGTATTAATTCATCAGCTATTGCTTCGGGAATAGATCAATTAAAAGATATAAATGCTAATGTTTTAGGTGGTATTATAACAAAAGTTAATATTAATAAACAAAAGAAACTATATGGTAATAAATATGAATACTATTACAACAACTATATGGCCTAAAATAGATATTCATTCACATATTATATATGATGTGGATGATGGTAGTAAGAATTTTGAAACGACTAAAGAGGCGTTAAAAATATTAAAGAAAAATAATGTTCAAAAAATATTATGTACGCCACATTTTAGTTCATTTAAAAATTATGAAAAAATTGCTAAAACATTTTTGTTTATGAAAAAAGGATTTAAAATGCATAATATAGATTTATATTTAGGATTTGAATTTAAATTAACTTATGAAAATCTTAATATATTAAAAGAGAACAGAATTAAAACAATTAATAATTATCTTTTGGTTGAATTAAGTAGAAATGAAGATATTTCCGAAGAACAAATAATTGATATGATTGATGAATTATTTGATATTGGTTACAAAGTTATACTAGTTCATCCTGAATTTTATATTAATTATAGGAATTTATCTTTTATAAAAAAACTGCGTGAAAATGATGTTATAATACAAATAGATGCGACAAGTATATTAAAAGGAACTAAAGATAAAAAAGTATATAATTTTGCCCATTTATTATTAAAAAATAACTTAGTTGATATCGTTGCAAGTGATTATCATGACAATATAATAAGAAGTTATGATAAATTTGAAGATGCTTTTAATTTGATAAAGAAAAAATATAATATAAATATGGCAAATGAATTATTTTATGAAAATCCTAAAATAATTGTAGATTAAAATATATAAATATTTTAGTCTTTTTTTTGTGTTACATCATATATATTTAATATGAAAATAATTATACATGATTTAGAAGAATTAAAACTTGAAGGTAATTATAAAATAATAAATGAAAGGAATATAAAAAATTGTATTGGTTGTTTTAATTGTTGGACTAAAACTCCTATGAAATGTATACATAATGATATATGTCAAAATATAGGAAAAGATATTAGTAATTGTGAGGAATTGATTATTATTAGTAAATGTATATATGGCTCTTATAGTTCTAAAGTAAAAAAAGTTTTAGAAAGATGTATAAGTTATGTTTATCCGTTCTTTGAAATAAGAAAAGGTGAAATACATCATAAACTTAGAAATAATCATTTAAAATTAACAGTTTATTTTTATGGAGATATTAGTCATGAAGATAAAACTTTAGCTATAAAACTTGTAAATAGTAATTGTAAAAATTTTGGTATTGATAATTCTAATCTTAAATTTTATAAAAATGTAGAAGAAATAGGTGAAATATGTTAACAATTATAAATTGTAGTCCCAAATATAAAAGCAATAGTAAAAGTTTTATAGATAAAATAATTAATAATATTGATGATAGTTTTAGTGTATTTAACGTATATAAAGATAATTTTGATACCATTATTAATTTTATAAATAAATCAGACAAGATTTTATTTGTGTATCCATTATATGTAGATACTTTGCCATCTAAATTAATAGAATTTTTTGAATATTTAATAAATAATAATATCTTTTTATATAATAAAAAAACATATATTCTATGTAATTGTGGCTTTTTAGAGGCAAGTCAAAACGATGTATCTATAGAATTAATAAAAAATATCATTAATAATTTAGATGGAATGTTTATGGGTTATTTTAAAATAGGTGCTGGGGAGGTAATAGGTAAATTAAATAATATATTTATGAAATTACTTTGTTTTGACTATTTTTATAAAATCAAAAGATTTAGTAGATGTATTAATTATGGTAAGATGGTCAAATTAAAAGCTACTTTAAATATATTTAGTAAGAGATTATTTTGCTTTTTAGGTAATATGGCATGGAATAAAAAAATAGGTTTGAATAAATAGTAATAATGTGATAACATATATAAACAAAGAGGTAATGGTATGGAAGTAGTAAATATTACAAAAAATGGATTAAAAAAATTAAAAAAAGTATCATTAGGATATGGAATATTAAATACAGAAGCTGATTTATTTATTATGAAAACAAAAGATAAATGGAATATAGAGTATAAAATGTTAAAGACTCTTTTTTGTACGGAAGGGGCTAATTTTAGTAATAAATTATTTACAATAAATGAACTTATTGATAATAAAAGTGTAATTAATATAGATGAACTTGTATTACCTGAAAAACTCTTAATAGTTGATGGTCAGGTAAATGGTTTTATAATGCCATATATTGAAAATACTAATTTTGAAGAAATATTAAATGATATAAATATTAGTAATTTACAAAAAATAGAGTATTTTAAACAAATATCTCATATTTTACACAAAATGGATAATTTAAGAAATAATAGCCATATAACTGATTTTTATTTAAATGATTTGCATGCTAGTAATTTTATATTAAATAAAAAAACGGGTAAAATAAATGTGGTCGATTTAGATAGTTGTAAAATTAATGGTAATAAACCATTTGCTGCTAAATATTTAACTCCTTTTTCGCCTATATCTAGTATGAAAGCCAAATATAGAGTAAATGAAGAAATTAATTTTTTAGGGTATATTATTCCTGATAAAAATACTGATCTTTATTGTTACATCATGACACTTATGAATTTCTTATTTAAAGGTAGAATTAGTTCTTTAGGAAGAGATAAGTATTATCTTTATTTAGAATATTTGAGGAGTATTAACTATCCATATGAACTTCTTGATAAGTTATCTAAAATATATGAATATGTAGATAATGAAGAAATAGGTGATGAATTAGATTTATTAACTAATGATATGATTGTTATGGCGCAAAGTAAAATATTTAATATGAAAACAAAAAAACTAGGTAACTAGTTTTTTATATTAAACGCATTTCTGATTCTAAATAAAAAGGTTTCTTTTTATTAATATGGTCATAAAATAAAATGCCTTCTAAGTGATCAATTTCATGTTGAAAAGCAATGGATAAATCTTCTCTTGCTCTTACTTTTATTTTATTACCATCTTCATCATAGCCCTCAACGGTAACTCTAGCATGTCTTGGAACATGTCCCTCAACTTCACGATTAACACTCAAACATCCTTCACCAGCCTCAGCTGCAATCATCTCATTAGAAGTGCTAACAATTTTAGGATTAATGAATACATAATTATCAAATACTCCATCTTCAACCTCATGAACAATAATAATTATTCTTTTATTTATACCGAGCTGTGGAAAGGCGATTCCCATTCCAGGCCTTAAGTTATATTTTTTTGAGTATGATTCTATTTGACTATATGTTAAATGATCAATGCTTCTTTGAATTAATTGCTTTTCTTCCTTTGAAAGAGGAAAAGTAGCATCAATACTTTTCATTCTTAGTCTTTTGTCTTTTTCATCTAGAATATTAAGTTTTTTAAACATATACATCAACTCCGCATATATATTTTAACACACATTTAAAAAAATACAATCATCATTTTGTTGTATATAAACAAGATTATATAATTTAATGTATCTAAAAAAAATTATAATATTGACTTGCGAATATTTGTTCGCTATAATTGATATAGGGTGAGTATATGAATGATTTATCAGATATAAAGGGACTTGGACCAAAGGGAATTAATAACTTAAAAAAAGTTAATATAAATACCTGTAATGATCTAATTAATTTTTATCCATATAAGTATAATGTTATAAAAAAAAGTGATATTAGATCATTAAATCAAGATGATAAGATTATCATAGATGGATATGTTGAAACAATACCAATAGTATATTTTATAAATAAAAAATTAAATAAAATGAGTTTTAAACTTAATACTGGTGAACGAATAATTAATATTACTATTTTTAATAGAAGCTATTTGAAAAGTAAACTTGATTTAAAAAATGTTATTATTGTTATAGGTAAATATGATAAAGAACATAATTCTATTGTTGCTACAGATATAAGATTCGAAAAAATTGGAGATGAAATTAAAATAGAACCAGTATATCATGGTATTCATGGAATTAGTAATAAGGCGATTAATAATTTTATTATGCAGGTTCTTGATAATAATAAAACGATAATTGATAATATACCTGATTATTTTAAGGAAAAATATAATTTTAAAGACAAATTTACATCAATAAAAATAGTTCATAATCCTAATGATATAGATATACTAAATAGGTCAGTAACGCGATTAAAATATGAGGAATTATTTGTATTTATGTTAAAAATGAATTATTTAAAGCAAAGGAAGAATACTTTAAATGGTATAACTAGAGTTGTATCATATACAAGGGTTAAAGATTTTATTGATAATTTGCCTTTTAAATTAACAAGTGATCAAGAATTATCTATTCAACAAATATATGAAGATATGGTAAGTTCCAATATAATGAATAGATTATTACAAGGGGATGTAGGTAGTGGTAAAACAATAGTAGCGATATGTGCTATGTATATAAATTTTCTAAGTGGTTATCAAAGTGCAATGATGGCTCCTACAGAAGTTTTGGCAATGCAACATTATAATAATTTGATTAAGTATTTTGAAAATTATAATATCAAAGTAGGGTTACTTACAGGGAAGATGAAAGCATCTGAAAAAAGAAGAATGCATGAAATGATACAAAATGGAGAAATTGATGTCATTATAGGCACACATGCTTTAATAACCGAAGATGTTATATATAAGAATTTAGGGTTAGTAATAACAGATGAACAACATAGATTTGGAGTTAATCAAAGAGGATGCCTTAAATCAAAGGGTATTAATCCTGATATTTTATATATGAGTGCAACACCTATTCCTAGAACATATGCTTTAACGCTATATGGCGATATGGATATATCTAATATTAAAACTATGCCTATTGGTAGGAAGGATGTTCAAACATATTTAAAAAGTAATAATGACATAAAAGATGTCCTTATGATGATGTATAGTCAGTTAAGAGAAAATCATCAAATATATGTTGTTGCTCCATTAATTGAAGAATCTGAAAACAGTGATATGGAAAATGTTCTAGATTTATATGATAAGATGAATAGAGCATTTGGCAAGAAATATAGTATAGGTATAATGCATGGTAAATTAAAAAATGATGAAAAAGAAGAAATGATGCGTGCTTTTAAAGAAAATGAAATACAAGTTCTAGTCGCAACAACAGTCATAGAAGTTGGTGTTGATGTGCCTAATGCTACAATGATGGTTATATTTGATGCATATAGATTTGGACTTTCAACGATTCATCAATTAAGAGGTAGAGTAGGTAGAAATTCAATTCTATCATATTGTATATTAATAAGTGATAAAGAAACAAAACGATTACAAATATTAACAGAAACAACAGATGGCTTTAAAATAAGTGAGGAAGATTTTTTATTAAGAGGTAGCGGTGATATATTTGGTATTAAACAAAGTGGTGATATGGTATTTAATTTATCAAATTTAAAAAGGGATTATAAACTTCTATTACGAGTAAAAGATGATGTTGAGTATTTTGTTGATAATATTATTGATAATGATAATAATGTATATTTTAAGGAACTGATTAAGAATTCGATTAATTTGAATTAATCTTTATTTTATATATGAAAAGTAATAAAAAATCATTGACAATCATACAATATAAGTGATATATTAATATCGCATTCATATTTTGGATTTACTTAGGTAAATCTTTAATTAACATTTTATAAGAAACGCGTGGATGTGTGTAAAGAAAGGAGGAATATCATGCCTACAATTAATCAATTAGTTAGAAATAGACGTAGTGAAAAAACAAGAAAAAGTAAATCACCAGTTTTAGGAATTGGTTATAATAGCAAGGAGAAAAAGCAAACTAAAGCTCAAGCTCCACAAAAACGTGGTGTTTGTACTCGTGTTGGTACAATGACTCCAAAGAAACCAAACTCAGCTCTTCGTAAATATGCTCGTGTTAGACTTTCTAATGGAATGGAAGTTACTGCTTATATTATGGGTGAGGGACACAACTTACAAGAGCACAGTGTTGTATTAATTCGTGGTGGACGTGTTAAGGACTTAATCGGTGTTCGTTATCATATTGTACGTGGTACACTTGATACTGCCGGAGTTGACAAACGTCGCCAAGGTCGTTCTAAATATGGAACAAAGAGACCAAAAGATAAAAAATAATAATTAAATTATAAAAATAAAAAAGGGAAGGAGGATATATATGCGTAAAGGACGTGCTGTAAAAAGAGATGTTTTAGCAGATCCAATGTACAATTCAAAAGTGGTTACTAAATTAATTAATTGTATCATGTATGATGGTAAAAAAGGTACTGCTCAAACTATCGTTTATAAAGCATTTGACATGATTAAAGAGAAGAATAATATGGATCCAATGGATACATTTAATAAGGCTTTAGAAAATGTTACACCTGCACTAGAAGTTAAGAGTCGTCGTGTTGGTGGTGCTAACTATCAAGTACCTATTGAGGTTAGAGCTGATCGTGGACTTGCTTTAGCATTACGTTGGATTGTAGGGGCTGCTCGTAGTCGTGGTGCTCATTCAATGGCTGAAAATTTAGCTAATGAATTAGTAGATGCTGCTAATGGAACAGGTGCTGCAGTTAAAAAACGTGAAGATACACATAGAATGGCAGAAGCTAACAAAGCATTTGCACATTATCGTTGGTAATTATAAGGAAAGGAATATAATATGGCTCGTGAATATAGCTTAGAGAATACTCGTAATTTTGGTATCATGGCACACATTGATGCTGGAAAAACTACTTGTACAGAACGTATTTTATTTCATACAGGAAAAATCCATAAAATTGGTGAAACACATGATGGTGCTTCACAAATGGACTGGATGGAGCAAGAACAAGAACGTGGTATTACTATAACATCAGCAGCTACAACAGCATTCTGGAAGCACAATCGTTTAAATATAATTGATACTCCAGGTCACGTTGACTTTACTGTTGAAGTTTCAAGATCACTTCGTGTATTAGATGGTGCTGTTGCCCTTCTTGATACACAAGCAGGTGTAGAACCACAAACGGAAACTGTATGGCGTCAAGCAAGTGAATTCAAAGTTCCTCGTTTAATCTTCTGTAATAAGATGGATAAAATGGGTGCTAACTTTGAATACAGTTTAAAAACTATTGATGACCGTTTAGGCGTTAATGCTAAACCAATTGAATGGCCAATTGGCGCTGAAAATGAATTCAATGGTGTTATTGATTTAATAACAAGAACTGCTTACCATTATGATGGAAAGCAAGATGAAAACCCAACTATTATTGATATCCCTGCTGATATGGTAGATTTAGTTGAGGAAAAACGTAATGACTTAATTGAAGCAGTTGCTGAATTTGATGATGAACTTATGACTAAATACCTAGATGGTGAAGAGGTAAGTGTTGAAATGATTAAAGCAGCAATTAGAAAAGGTGTTTTAAGTGCTGAATTCTTCCCAGTATTATGTGGTACTGCACTTGGAAACATGGGTGTTAAGTTATTACTAGATGCTGTTATTGATTATTTACCATCTCCACTTGATATACCTTCAATTAAAGGTGTTGATATGGATGGTGAACCAATCGAAAGACATCCATCTGATTCAGAACCTTTTGCAGCTCTTGCATTTAAGGTTATGACAGATCCATTTGTTGGAAAATTAACATTCTTCCGTGTATATTCAGGACATTTATCAAGCGGTTCATACGTTTTAAATGCTACTAAAAATACTAAGGAAAGAGTGGGACGTATCCTACAAATGCATGCTAATACAAGAACAGAAATTAGTGAAGTTTATACAGGTGATATCGCTGCTGCAGTAGGTCTTAAAAATACAACTACTGGAGATACACTTTGCGATGAAAAGAAACCTTGTATTCTAGAATCAATGGAATTCCCAGAACCAGTTATTGAACTTGCTGTTGAACCAAAATCAAAAGCAGATCAAGATAAGATGGGACTTGCTCTTCAAAAATTAGCTGAAGAAGATCCAACATTTAGAGCTTCAACAGATTTTGAAACAGGTCAAACTATTATTGCTGGTATGGGTGAATTACACCTTGATATTATCGTTGATCGTATGAAACGTGAATTTGGTGTTGAAGCTAATATTGGTAAACCACAAGTTTCATATCGTGAGACAATTACACAAGCAGCAGAATGCGAAGGAAAATATATCAAACAATCTGGTGGACGTGGACAATACGGACATGTTTGGATTAGATTTGAACCAAATCCAGATAAAGGATATGAATTCGTTGATGCAATCGTTGGTGGTGTTGTTCCAAGAGAATATATACCAGTAACTGATAAAGGTTTACAAGATGCCCTAAAGACAGGTGTTTTAGCAGGTTACCCTATGGTAGATGTTAAAGCAACATTATTTGATGGATCATATCATGATGTTGACTCATCTGAAATGGCATATAAAATTGCTGCATCTATGGCTTTAAAAGAGGCTAAAAATAAATGTAAACCAGTTTTACTTGAACCTATCATGAAAGTTCAAATTGTTGTTCCTGATGAATATCTTGGAACAGTTATGGGAGATGTTACATCTCGTCGTGGTCGTCCACTAGGACAAGAATCTCGTGGAAATGCACTTGCAATCAATGCATTAGTACCACTTTCAGAAATGTTTGGATATGCAACAAGTTTACGTTCAAATACACAAGGACGTGGAACATTCATTATGGAATTTGATCATTACGAAGAAGTTCCAAAGAACATTGCTGAAGAAATCATCAAAAAAAATGGTGGTAATAATTAATTAAGTCTTGATATTTTTTCAAGATTTAGATACAATATTTATGTATAATAATTAAAGGAGGAAAATTAAAATGGCAAAAGCTAAATTCGATCGTTCAAAACCACATGTTAATATTGGTACAATTGGACACGTAGACCATGGTAAAACTACTTTAACAGCAGCTATTACCAATGTATTATCAAAAAAAGGATATGCTGATTTCGTTGATTATGCAAACATCGATAAGGCACCTGAAGAAAGAGAAAGAGGTATTACAATTAATACTTCACATGTTGAATATCAAACTGATAAGAGACACTATGCACACGTTGACTGTCCAGGACATGCTGACTATGTAAAGAACATGATTACTGGTGCAGCTCAAATGGATGGAGCAATCTTAGTTATTGCTGCAACTGATGGACCTATGGCACAAACTCGTGAACATATCTTACTTTCACGTCAAGTTGGTGTACCTCGTATGGTTGTATTCATGAACAAATGTGATATGGTAGATGATCCAGAATTACTAGACTTAGTAGAAATGGAAATTCGTGACCTATTAAATGAATACGGATTTGATGGAGATAATACTCCAATTATTCGTGGATCAGCATTAAAAGCTCTTGAAGGAGATCCTAAGTATGAACAAGCAATCCTTGACTTAATGGATGCAGTTGATAATTGGATTGAAACTCCAGTTCGTGATACTGATAAACCATTCTTAATGCCAATTGAAGACGTTTTCACAATCACAGGACGTGGTACTGTTGTTACAGGACGTGTTGAACGTGGACAATTGAAACTTAATGATGAAGTTGAAATCGTTGGTATCAAAGATACTAAGAAAACTGTTGTTACAGGAATTGAAATGTTTAGAAAACAACTAGACTATGCTGAAGCAGGAGATAATGCTGGTGTATTATTACGTGGTATTTCTCGTGAAGAAGTTGAAAGAGGTCAAGTTCTTGCTAAACCAGGTTCAGTTACTCCACATAAGAAATTCAAAGCTCAAGTTTATATCTTAAGTAAAGAAGAAGGTGGAAGACATACACCATTTATGTCAAATTATCGTCCACAATTCTATTTCAGAACTACAGATGTTACTGGTGTTATTGAATTACCAGAAGGTGTAGAAATGGTTATGCCTGGAGATAACGTTGAAATGACAGTTGAATTAATTGCTCCAATCGCAATTGAAAATGGTACTAAATTCTCTATCCGTGAGGGTGGACATACAGTTGGTGCTGGTAACGTTTCAGAAGTTATTGAATAATAATTATATGATTAATAAAAAAACTCTATCAAATGATAGAGTTTTTTCTAGTTATTACCCCAAGCTCTAGCACCGATAATAATAACTAAAAGGATAAATAATACTAAGATTATAGCTGCACCATATCCAGCGCCATATCCAGTTCCGCCACATGGAGCATATTGACCACATCCGCCAGAACCATATCCTTGATATCCACCGTAATAATACATAAAGCGTGCCTCCTTTTCTATTTTCAATATATATTATTATAAAAATACGTTTTTGCATAAACTAAAACCCATTTTTTTTATTTTCTTCTAAACTTGTTTAAAAAAAATATATATTGTGTTATTATATAATATGTAGGGTGATAAGATATGAAACATTTATTTAGAAAAATATTTAAAAATTTTAAGTATATGGATAAACAATTATTAATTGTTTCACTTATCATGATTGCTTATGGTCTTCTAAATATTGTTACAGCATCTAGTAGAGAAGCAGTAGATAAAGAAGTTCCTTTATATTATTTTTTCTTTAAACAATCAATTATGCTTATAATTGGCTTGATAATTGGCTTGATTATTATTAAGACCGATACAGGATCTAAAAAATTTTCAACTATATCTATGCTTGGTTTTATTGCAATTGGTATTTGTTTAGTATATGTATCTTTATATGGAAATAGTAATAGAGGTGCTAAAAATTGGATTTCTATTGCAGGTATTACATTTCAACCAAGTGAGCTTGCTAAACCCATTATTATTGTTTGTTTGTCACTCTTATTTGAAAAATATTATAATTATTTTAAAACTAAAGGAATAAATCATTATAATAAAATTGCACTTATTTTATTTATTGGCCTTACTTATGCGGCTATTATTTTCTTTCAAAAAGACCTTGGTACAATGCTTATTATATGTATTATTTTTATTGTTCTTTTCCTAGCAAGCCCCATACTTAGAATTGAAAAGGTTAAAACATCAATGACTGTACTTGTCGCAGGAACAATTGGTATTTTAATTTTAATGGTTGGAACAGGTGGAAAGGTCTTGTCAGAAGCCCAATTAGAAAGATTTAATTTTTTTAATCCTTGTAAAAATTATGAAACAAGTGGTTATCAAATATGCAATAGTTTTATTGCTATAAATGATGGTGGGTTAACAGGACTAGGGATTGGTAAAAGTAAGCAAAAATATTCTTACATACCAGAGCCTCATACTGATAGTGTGTTTGCTATTATAGTGGAAGAAAATGGATTAATTTTTTGTGCCTTTATTTTTATTGGATATATGGTAATACTATGGCGAATACTTGAAATATCATCTAGAGCAACAACTATTCGAGGAAGATATATATCTTTAGGAGTAGCAACTTATTTCTTTGCCCATATTTTTATTAATTTAGGAGGTTTATTTGGTATTATACCGTTAACGGGAGTACCATTGCCATTCTTATCATATGGTGGCTCATTTTTGATATCATCTATATGCTCATTATGTTTAGTACAAAGAGTTTCTATTGAAACTTCCTTATCTAATATAGATACAAAAGTAATGTAAGTTTTTTACATTTTTTTTGTTTTAAAAAGGGATTTATTACTTGTTTATTGTAATATATAAATGGTGATGGTATGAAGGATAAAAGAAAATATTTAGTATTGCTAATTATACCAATACTGTTATTATTGTTTTTTCTCTCTAATTTAAATAGTGAACATGATGAAATTATAGAGGAAGAAATAGAAACTGAAAAAAGTCTATCAATAGACATAAAAGGTGCCGTAAAAAATCCAGGTGTATATGAATTAAAAGATGGAAGTGTTGTTAAAGACGCTATTGATGTAAGTGGAGGCTTATTAGGAAGTGCTAACACAGAACATATTAATTTAAGCAAAAAAATAGTTGATGAAATGGTTATTATTATTTATACCAATGAAGAAATACAAGAAATGACTGAAGGAAGTACAAGTATTAAGGTAGTAGATAAAGAATGTATTTGCCCTAAAATAGAAAATAATGCATGTATAGATAATAATAATAAATACGCAAATATATCTAGTGAAATTAATCAAAGTACATCTAATAAAATTTCTCTTAATAATGCCAGTAAAGAAGAATTAATGACTTTAAATGGTATAGGTGAATCAAAAGCAAATGCTATTATAGAATATAGAAATAATAATGGTTTATTTAAGCAAATAGAAGATATTACTAATGTAAAAGGAATTGGTAATTCTGTATATGAAAAAATTAAAGATAGACTTACTCTTTAAGATACTTTTTATTGTATTTACATGCATATATTGTTTGCTTTTTTATAAATATAATAAAAGTAAATATAAAATAGATGAAACTAATTTTAAAGGATACATAAAAAATATTAAAATAGATGGTAATAAACTTAGTTTAATTGTTCATGGTAAAGAAGATTTAATAGTTAATTATTATTTTGAAACTTTAGACGAAAAGAAAAAATTTAATTTAAAGTTAGGTGATTATATAAAAATAAATGGAGTACTTAATGTACCTCAAAAAAAGACTAATTTTAATTTATTTAATTATCAGAAATATTTATTAGGTAAAAAGATATATTATACTTTATCAGCAAAAGAAATAATTAAGTATAAAAATCATAATTTTTTATATAAGATAAAAAATATAATTATTTCAAAGATTGATAGTATACCAAATAATGGTTATATTAAATCTTTAATATTAGGTGATAATAATTCCGTAGATAAGGATTCTTTAAATAGTTATAGGCAAAATGGTGTAAGTCATTTATTTGCTATATCAGGTATGCATGTTATTTTTATCATTAAAATACTTGAAGCAATTATGAATAAAATAATAAAAAAAGAAGAAATCAAATATACCATAATTTTTCTCATTTTATTTTTTTATTCTTTTGTAGCGTCTTTTTCTATATCTATTATAAGAGCTGTATTAATGTTTATAATAGGAAAGATATGTAAACTATTAAAATATAAAATAAAACCCATTGAAACATTTATATTTACATTATGCATATCTTTAATAATAAATCCTTATAATATATATAATATAAGTTTTAAGTATAGCTTTATGGTTAGTTTATTTCTCATTATATTTAGCGATTTAATTAATAAAAGAAAAACATATATTGGTAAATTATTTATGACATCTTTAATTGCTTTTCTAGCAAGTATTCCCATTCAAATTAATACTTTCTTTAGTATTAATATCTTAAGTATCATTTTTAACATATTTTTTGTTCCCTTTTTTACATTTATATTTTTCCCAATAACTATTATTGTTTTTATTTTTCCATGTTTTAGTTATTTTTATAGTATATTAATAAATATTTTAGAAACA
>OKXB01000263.1_pt1 | contig 66980 bp, 78 predicted proteins | sample 1601731 | NCBI WGS metagenome assembly OKXB01 (sample SAMN04414077, study PRJEB24778) | human gut metagenome | material: faecal | host: Homo sapiens
AACTAATTTAAAAAACATCATTTAGATGTTTTAATTTTTTATTATTAAATTTTCAATAATGCTATTGCAACTATTATTGCTACTACCGATATTAAAAGTGCCAACAATCCACTATTTACAAATGCTCTACTATGTGATGATGTCTTTAATAATTTTTTAACATATCCATTAGTTTGTTTTAATCCATTTTGTTGTTCAAGCATTTCTTGATTTAATAATGCCCCTTTAATAATATTTTCATCAATAGTAAATGGCATAGTTATTCCATTATCTTTATACTTTAAAAGCGTATTCAGATTTTCTATCTTGCCTTCATTTTTATTTATATAATTACCTAATATATATCCTATATCATACGAATAAGCAGACATTCCTTCTTCTATGCAACTTTCAATTGATAAACCTTGTCTATTAAGACAATCAACAACAGTTGGATTTTTTATAAATTCTATATATAAATTTATAGCATTTAATTTTCTTTCTTTTAATAAATTCATAATGCTTGAAAACACATTATTCTCTATACCATTTTCTCTTATTGTACTTAACACATGTTTTTTTCTTAATTCATCAGCATGTATATCAATACCATATTTATCCCTTAAATGATTACTTGCAGCAATTTCAAAAGTAATTGACGGAGTTTCAAAAAAGAAGGTATCCATTATATCTGTTGGATTTAAAGAAGGACTTATTGAATTGCTATATCTTAACTTATGTCCTATCTCATGACAAAGCAATACTACATCATAGTAAGTTCCAGATAATAACACATTGCTTTCAGATGCTTTTGTTATACAATTATCATCATCTTTATTTAGCGAGCCAATGTCTATAGCATAATTGCTTCTTAGTCCTTCTAAAATTCTATCAAAATCATTTTCTTTACCATATTGTTGATATACTTCTCTTGAAATTTTAACAGTAGTTTCAAAATCTAATCTAGGCAAATTCTTTATATATTCTAAATAGTAATCAGTAAAAGGTATATCATTAAATTCTTTATTTCTATCAATTCTCTCAAATATGTTAGGATCTAGATATCTTAAACTATTATTTTTTTTTAAGAAAGAAAGAATTTTTTTCAATAAATCTACATTTATTATACTATTATCCATATTGTTACCCCTTATTTCGTATAAATATATACTTATTTTTTATTTATTTGAATAATGATTAATTCTAATATTTCTTTTAAATATTCATTATTCATTTTATATCTTGTTTCTGGAGATGGTTTTACAAACATTTCATCTTCTGGAATTTTATTATCTTCATAATTCTTTATATCTTTCAACAATTCATCTCTTTTAAGTTTTAATTTATCTAAAGATAATGAACTACATTCTTCTCTATAAAAATTAGGGCTCACCATCATATTAATTTAATCTCCCTTAATTATTATTCTTGATAATATGGATTTTTTAATTTTTGTTCTGCATTACAATGTGAACATCTAGCATAAGTAAATTTTGCAGTAGTAGGAATGTTATTCCAATTTACTTCAAATGTTTTACCACAAGTACATTCAATTTTTTGAAGTTTTTCCATTTCATGGGGCAAAGTTATATCAGGTTTTTGAATAGGTTTTATTCTTTCTCTTTCATGACCATTCTCATCAAAATAATATTCTCTAATAAATCCCTCTGTTTTTGGAAATTCTAATGGTTTAATATTATTGTTACTAGTATGTGTGATTACATCTTTATTAGGAAAACCTTTCTTAATAATATCTTTGGCTTCTTCTGGTTTTTCTCTTAAATAGTTTAAGAATGTATAAACTCCTGTTGCTTTAAAATCTGGCTTTAATTCCGCAATTTGTTTAGCCGTATAACCTTCAACACTAATTGGATTTGGTAAATCATAAGTTTTTTGAATAAGATATTTAGTAAACTCATTAAATACATCATCATATTTTGACACATCTTCAAATAATAATTTTGATACCGTATCATTCTTTTTTATTTCATTTTTAAAATAATCACATATTAATCTAGTGAAAAAAGGATCTTTTACTTTTTGTTCAACTACTTTTTCAAAAGAAGTATTTGATGCTAATTTTTCTTCATTATTTTTATCATACGCAATAGTTTTTTTAAATAAAATTTCATATTCAGAAATCAAGTCAATAAATTCATTCCAATTATGTGGATAATTACCATTACCTAGTATGTTTTTATTCATATCTTTTGTACTAATTTTAATTTTCCATTCTATACCATTATCTCCAGAATATTCTGGATTCCAAAATACTATTATTTTGTTTAATCTTTGAACAAACTCATCAAACTTTCCTATTGGTACAGTTATTATAGAATCTTTTATAAAATTTTCTTTACTTTTATCCATATATAAAATATCACATTTATTTGACCATTTTGTTAATGATAAACAATAATTATTTATTATTATATTTATACTTTCTTTATCATTTTTATCAAAAGAAATATCTGGATTCATAACACCATATACTTTTTGAGGTACATTTTGTTCTGGTTTGACATCATACTTATCTTTTGCATTATCGATTTCTTTTTTCAAAGGAGATGGTATCCCATATACTTCTCTTGGAACATTATCCTTTGGATCTACATCATATTTTTTATCCTTATCTATCATAAATTGTGGTGGACCATACACTATTTGTGGTCTATTGTTTTCTGGCTCTATATCATATTTATTTTTTTTACTAAATAATCCCATATTATTTTCCTCACTTTCTTCTTCTATAAATATAACTGAATCATTTTTTACTAAATCAAGCAGAATATAAGATATTTTTTCTAGTGATTCTATACCATATATATATTCTAAATCTCTTTTCCATACTATATTATTATTTTTATATTGTACAAACTCCCAAGCTTCTCCATCACAGGCATTTACAACTGTATTATCTGTTTTTGCTAGTTCAATATTTTTAATAATTTCTTTTAGATCTTCATCACTTATACAATGAGAATATGTTTTTCTTTTTTCTTGTCCATTAGTAACCTCATAAATAATAGATAAATCATCATATATATACCAAGTTTTTGTACTCCATTCCGATATTAATTTTTGTCCCCAATCTTGATTTATTATTTTTAGAATTAGTTGCTTGGCATCAATAGATTTTACAATTTTATCTTCGTTATTTTTGGTTACTATAAATTTTTTTATTTCATTTATCATTTCTAACAAAACATCTCTTTCTTGTTCACATATAAAACCATCTTTATAATATTGATCATTTGCTGATAAAATTTCTTTAAAGTTTTCCTCTTTTGGTATATTTGTAGGAGTAAACCATCTATCTCCTCTAATATAATCCCATAGATCTATAAAAGCTCCCATTCTATTATCCCATTTATTTTTACCCCAAACTGAATTAGATTCTTCATATTTTAATTTTTTATCATTTAGTCTTTGCGATACTTCTTCTTTTAAAAAATCTAATCTACCATAAGTAACAAATCTTTCATCATTTTCAAAAATATGTTCTTTAAAAGCAGTTTCTAATTTTCCAAAATAGTCTAAATATAATTTGTTTGGAATTTTAAAGATTTCAAAGTTATCAGTTTGTTTTATAAATTCTTCTGTAAGTTCAACTAGTTTTTCTCTTTTTAATTTCGTTGCAGAATTTCTATTAAAATCAAAAATACTCATATTTTATTTTTCCTCCAATACATCTTTAATACAAAAATTAGGTTTTCCCTCATCAAAATTGAAAGTATGGAATGAGTCGCCACAACAATATTTCCAATTTGAACATTTTTCGCATTTACTACATTTAGTTCTATTTTCAGTTCTAAATATTTTAAACTTATTTTCCCATACATCAACAAAATTATCTGTTTTAATATTACCTTGAATAAACTCTTTTCTTCTCAAAACATCTGGACATATAAATATATCTCCATTACTTAAAATACTTGCTACATAAAGACCAGCAGTACATATAAAATATGTATCTCTTAACTCTTTTTCTAAATCTACACCTAAATAATGACTACACCCATATTCAACATTCATTAAGTTTTCTTCTCTTTTTTCTTTGATAAAATTAAATAAATATTTATAATCATCTTTATCTAATAAAATATCATTGTTATTTTTAGCACGACCTATCGGATCTACATTTATAACTCTCCAAGAAATTACATTTAATTCTTTCATAAGATTATACACATCTTCTAATTCATGTAAATTCTTTTTGTTTGCAACTGTTGTAATTTGTACTATTTTTATCGAAGGAACTTGTTGTAATTTTTTAACATTAGCAATTATTCTATCAAAACTATTTGGTACTCTCCTAAAACTTTCGTGAGTTTCTTTTAAACCATCTAAACTAATAGAAATAGTTTCCATATTAGTTTCAATCATTTTATTAATAATATCATCATTAATTAGCATACCATTTGAAGTCATACCCCATCTAAATCCAAGAGATGTTGCATACCTCATAATATCAAACAAATCTTTTCTAACAAGTGGTTCACCACCTGTTACATTTAATAGTATTTGGCTTGCATCATATTTATCAGCAATATCTTTTAATGCTTTTTTTAATTCATCTGCACTTATTTCATCAGTTTGAATTTTATCTCCACAACTACTTCCACAATGTTCACATCTAGCATTACATCTTAAAGTAACCTCTAAAAACAAATCTTTTAAAATTGGTTTTTCATATAACTTTCTTCTATATTCTGCTAGCTTATCCATATTATTAATCTTAATCTTTTTTACATATTCTTCTTCCATCTTTTCACCTACTACATTCCTCATAAAAATTTATTTATGACACTCTATTTCAGATTTTAACATGTTTTTAAATAAATTAATCAAATAATCATCTGTCTCTCTGCCTGAATATACATCTTTTTCTAAACTTATTACAAGTTTATAAACTTTATTTTTATTAGAATCTAAATATCCCTTAAAGACAGCCATTCCTGTCCAAGAACGATAATAATTTATTGTATTATCTTTTTCATCAAAATACATAAACCAATGATCTTCCATTTCAAATGGTACATGTCCCAATTTAATTAGTTCTATTTCTTCATTCGACAAATGAATATTAATATTTAGTTCCTTAACATTATTTGTCATCGGGAAATTTTTCCAACTATCTTTAGTTGCTTTAATTTTTCTTCGTTCTTTTCTTGATTGCATATATTCTTTTACATTTTTTTCTTTTTTTATAACATTTTGATTTTTTCTAAATTCTATTAAATCCAAATAATTTTGTACCATTTCATCTAAATAAGTTCTTCTTTGTAATGAATTAATCCATTCTTTCGGTATGTTCTTAACCCCATATATAAGTCCTGCTAATGCACCAGTTAATGCTCCAATAGTATCTGTATCACCGCCAAGATTTACTGCTTTTAAAACTGCTTCACTAAATGAATTTGTTGTAAGTATACACCAAATAGATGCCTCTAATGAGTCAATAACAAAACCTGATGATTTTATATCTTTTAAATTCAATACACTTATATTATTATAAATAAGCCTATTAAAATACTCTTTATAAATTTCAAGATTTCCATATTCTTTTTTTATTTTTCCTTCAAATATGCTCATAAAATGTTGTCTAATACGGTCATAAGTTCTTTTAACATCTAGCAATTCCAAATAATTGTCTATAAAATCCGAATATATATAGCAAGACATTATACTTAAATCATGTGAATGCGTTAATGAAGAAACTTTTTTTATTACATCATAACTATCATTTTTTAATACAAATTCATAGGTTGGATGAATACAATAATGTGTAAATATTGATATTGGAAGTATTCTCATAAGTGAACCATTACCGTTAGATTTTATATTATCATCTCCACAAAAAGGATTGGAGTTATTACTTTCAAATTTTGAAATAGCATTACTTGTACTAATTCCAATGTCAAAGACTTTACCTTCTGGTGTATATTTTCCTTTATTTTTCCATTCGGAGAAATTGAACATTAAATCAGTATAATCAATGAAATCATCATTTAATAATAATTGAATATTGCCATACATTGAATCAATCGTTGCTAATACCATTGAACTATCATCTGACCATGTTCCTTTTGGCTGATTATGTGTACCATATTCTTCCATTGACTTTATTGGTTTATTTAATAATACTTCTCTATTTAAAAATTCTACTGGTACACCTAGAGCATCTCCAACAAAAAATCCATATAAACTTCCCCTGATTCTATCTTTTTCAGTTATAGTTTCTTTGATTTCTTTTTCAAGAAAATTCATTGTATCACCACCTAATTAGTTATGTTTATTCTGATTTAAATTGTTCGAAATCAGATTTTATTTCAATGTCTGCTTTTTCAACATTTGACATTTTTTCTTCTTGATTTAATTGTTCAATTTTTTCATCTATATTCTTAATTAATTCATCAATACTTTTATTATTATTAAGGTCAAGATTTGTTCCAGACATCGTATCTAATTTAAAAGAATTTGCAGAATTATTTTTTAAATTAGCTCTAACAAATTCTTCAATATTAAACATTTCAATTTTATTTTTGTTTAATATTGGATATTCTATATTAGAATTAGCTTTGTCCTCTATAATATTTTCCTTCTCTGCAGTTACTTCCTCACCATTTATAGTTAGTTTTATTTCTTTATTGACAATTACATTATTGCTCAATTTTGTAATATAATTTCCATATTTATTAACTAGATCTTCAAATGAACGAGTTACAACAATAAATTTTATATTTTTTGAGATTCCAGTACTTAGCATATTACTTAACTCATTTACATTTTCTAATGAATCAATATTATCTAAAACGAAATTAAAGTAATTATTATTATTATTTTTTATTAATATAGTAAATAATTGTTCTACAAACATTGTTGCAATATTATTAATATAATTATTTTCTTCTTTTGAAATTAAGAAAATAGCAGTCGGTTTACTCATGATTTCATCATATTTAAATGTTGTTTTATTTAACATAAAACTTAATAGTTTTCTACTAACATAAGTTCTTAATTTTTGTCTTGCAACTGATACAATACTTCCTTTAGTTTCTTTAGGAGCTAAAAAAGTTGTTGATGCATATACATATGCTTGTGAATTTGATGATTTCATTTTAAAGTAATTTGTAATATAATCACTTGCTCCATATCTGTTATTTATTCCATCAAACATTAAATTAATACTATTTAAATTAATTTCTTCCTTCTTACCATCTTCAAACAATCCTAAAACTAATCCTGTATAAAAATCAGATGCAGTAGTAGACCAGAAAGGATCTACAGTTGTTCCTTCATAAAACATTATCTTTGATTGCTGTTCTATATAATCTAATGCTTCATCAGTTTTTCCTTCCTTATACAAACTATATGGATATTCAAGTGGATTCCAACCTTCACTCTTACTTAAATCTTTTAAATTTAAAATTATTATATTATAATTTTTTTCCTTTAATTTATTATAATATCTATTAATATATTCCTCTTTTGAATCTAATACTAACATACTTTGATTATTATTTATTATTTCTTCAACAACGGGAAACACTACATTTTCAGTTTTTCCTGTTGAAATATCACCAGATACAATTAAATTTTTTTTGCTATTAAGCATTTTTTCCAATATTTCTTTTTTCATACTTCCTCCTTAACACCTTTTCTTCAGATGTTTCTTCAACTATTTTAGTTTCTTTTTTATTTCTTATTTGTTCTTGCATAATTTCTAATCTTTTATGCTTTAATTTTAAAAGATACATTCTTTCTTCAATTTCTTTTTTCTTTTTTTCAAGAATTTCTTCATCTATACAATCTTTATAAAGTATAATTTCTTCGAGAGTAAAATCTAATGATTTAAGTAATTTTATTAATTCACATTCAACTATATTTTCATCACTATAGTATCTATATCCAGTAAAGTTATCAATTTCAGATGGTTGCAAAACTCCATATGTATCATAGAATCTTAATGTTCTTACAGGAATATCTACAATTTTTGCAAAATCACCAATTTTATACATACTATCTTTACTCCTTTACTTATTAGCATTTTCCTCCTTCCAACTAAAGTTTAACATTTCAGTCGTGTGTAAAGTCAATACCTTTATATTAGTTTTAATAATGTTATTAATTCTTGTTCAATATTAAAAATATCTTCATAAAGAAAAGTTAACATTTCATTTTCATCTAATATCTCGTCATTAACCAAATCATAATTTTTCACCTTTGAAATCGGAGATATCCCTTTTTTATTTTCATATTGTCTTATTAATTCAAATATGATTAATAACTCATCACTAATTTGATTTCTTTTATTATTAATATCTAATTCATCAAATGCTTTTAACATTACATCGTTCAAATTTAACACCTCCTATAACTAATTTAACGGCTAAATCCATTTTTTTCAATTTCTTCATGTTGAATAGCAGAGTTAATTTGTTGTTCTCTTATACTTGCCCTTTTCATCATTTCTTGTTGTCTAATTAAATCGAATTTTTCCTTTTGCTCTTGCATTATTTTTTTATAATCAAAAACATTTGTAATCATTGAAAAAGGTATTGGATTATTTTGTGGAGATGATTTCATATGTCTAACATATATATCGTTTGACATACCATAACCTCCATCTTTTGTAGGTTTAAAATACTTTTTATCAGCAGGGCATTCAATTACTATAAATCCATATTTTTTACTAGGCATTGCTCCTCCTAAATACCAGTCAATGCCTTGATTATTAACACCTTCTACATAATCAGATCTTCTTTGATCTAATATAAAACCAGTTTGTTTATAAATTTGGTATACTTCTTCTGAAACACACCTATAACAACAATTTGGTTTGCATTCATAATCACCTATTTTTCTTATAGTATGATCTCTTCCACCAACATCTTTACGAACTAATACCAATAGTTCGGACATATTTAATTTTTCTCCTCGTAATTGTTTTTCCTGAATAGTTCTTATTTCATTATCCAAAGAAAGAGGCATATTTTGAGAGTTATATAAATCCATTTTCTTCCTCCATATATGATATGTTTATCTTAACAACACTACCTTCTCTATATTATTATATCATGATATTAACTTTTTTTGTTGAAAAACAAAGATATTTAACATATTTTTTATAGAATTGTCAGTTCTAGTTGCGATTTTAATACAATATCGCATAAAAAGTAATCAAAAAAGAGAGCCTACTTTTTCAAGTTAACTCTCTTTGGTAAAGATTTTCGGTGATCATTTTTAATTAATAAATAATATTCAACCTTTAAACACTTTGCTATATTTTCTAAAGTATCAATAGAAATATTACCATTATAATTTTCAATATCGCTTATATATCTGGGACTTAAATCAGTTAATTCTGCTAATTTTTCTTGAGTATATCCCATTTTAAATCTATAATATTTAATGTTATCACCTAAAACTTTACGAATGCTTGGATATTTCATATCACACCACCAATTCTAGTTTATCCTCTTTAAAGAAATTTAAACACGAGGTGGTATCGCTGAAAATTTGAAGAAATTGGTCATTTTTTGTTGCATTTAGATTAATTATGTGTTATTATTAATTTATCAGATGGCACAAGTAGTATCGTGTTGATTTGATTCAGTTGATGTAGTAATGTAGTATTTTCAATTGAGTAGTGAGATCGTCTGCTAGTTTAGAGACGATTTTTTTGTGCTTATCTTTCCATACTAGAATTATATAAGTCTTCTAATTTTTCCTCACCCCATAAATCTTCTATATTCATATTAAGTTTATTTATATTGCTAATAATTGCATTTTTAAAATATCCAAACTTATTTTCTATTACATTACCGTCTTCGTCTTTAAAATTTCTTTTAACTACTCTTGGAACAATATAATGAATTATTTGTATTAAATCTTGATACGAATTATCTTCTTCTAATAACTGATTAAATAACTTATCATAATAGAATATTTGTATATCATCTTCATTTATATAACCTCTTTCTATTAATTCCAATGTTAATTTATTATGTTCTTCAGGAACAAAAAAAGATGATATTTTGGTTTTATCATCTTTATCTATTTGTTTTTTAGTATTTATTATATTAGTATTTATTTGTGTAGTTGTTTCCACATTTGGAGTATCCATGTGTGGATTTTCCATATCTGGATTACTTTGCTCATTTTCTAAACTAATAAAATGTGGTACTTCATATATTAAATAGTTATATTCAAAATAACCTTTATATCCTCTTACTTTTTCTATTTCAACATAATGATGTTCTTGTAATTCTTTAAGTATTGATCTAATACCATCTCTACTTTCTTTACTAATAGAACATAAACCTGCAAGAGAATAATCCCAATCATCTGGTAAAGATAACATAAAGGACAATAATCCTTTTGCCTTATATGATAAATTTCTATCTCTTAAATGATGATTACTCATAATAGTATAGTTTTGATTTTTTTCTATTTTAAATACTGACATCATAATCACCTCCTAATAAAAAAAGATACTAGTTTTATTTTAGTATCTCGTAGATTTATATAAATATGCTATGTCATTTGTTATATATATAATTTCCAATAATATGTTAAAGTATAAGGTTTAAAAGATGTTATATTATTAAATCTTCTCTCATAAGTTCCAACTGCTATTCCGTTAACGCTAGTTCGTTACCACTTCTTAGCATTAAACCATATAATAAATCTTTTAGTTTTATTTCTTCCCCTACTTCTATATAAATACCTGAACCATATGCAGAAGTAGCATTATCATCTACTATTACTATATCTTCTGACTTACCGCTTTCTAAGGCTAGTATACAAGTCATAATCTTAGTTATTGATGCTATTAGTCTTTGACTATCTTTATCTTTAGATAATAATACTCTACCGGTATTTTGATCCATTAGGATATATGATGATGCACTAGTGGTACTTGATTTTACTTCTGGCATAAGAATTAAAATGCTTATAAATACTACTAATATTTTTTTCATACTATCACCTATAAAATAGTATGAAAATAAGGACTGGTTTAGTCCTTATTATTAATTCTTTCTACTATTGTTTTTTCATCTTTTACAATAGTATTTGCTGCTATTACTCCTCTTACTCTTGTAAGTGGATATATACTTGCATTTGAATAAATTATAGTTCCTGGATAAATAACGCTATTGCATCCCACTTCGACATGGTCATGAATTATGGCCCCTAATTTACGAAGAGAAATTTCGATATTATTTATTTTGATATTTGTACCATCGTTTTTTAAATTACTTATTATTACTCCTGCTGCTAAATGGCTATTGTTTCCAATGATGGAATCTCCTACATAATTAAAATGGGATATTTGACAATTATTAAATATTATACTGTTTTTGATTTCTACAGCGTGCCCAATATGACAATTTTGTCCTATTATGGTATTTTCTCTTAAATAAGCATATGGTCCTATTATAGTATTATCATCTATGATACATGGTCCTTTGATAATACTTGTTTCATCTATACTTACATTTTTACCTATCCATATATTTTCTTTTATTTCTGTATAATGTTTTTCATCTATATTTTGCTTTAATAGCTGAAAAAAATCTTTTATTTTTGGTATTACTTCCCAATAAGAATCTATATTGGTAAATAGGTCTTTTGCTAATGTTTCTTTTAAATTCATATTATCACCTAAGTTAATTATACATAAGTTTTTATAATAAAGCAATCATATTTTTTATTCTTTGGCATAATATACTTTAGGACTTGATTTTATTTTTATTTTGTGATAAAGTTAATAAACGTGGCAAAAGAAAGGATAATGTATATGAAAGATATTAAGTTATTAAAAAGTAGTTTTTTAAATAGTTATTTATCTGTTATGGAATATTTAATGTTTATTTCTAATAGTAGTGATGATTATAGAATTATTGTTACTAAAGATACTTTAAATAACTATTTAGATGGTATAAATATAATTATTGAAAAGAATTATTTTAAAGGAGAAAATAATTCTATATGTTATAAAAATGGTATAGTACTTGCTTCTGATGATGCTTCTGAACTTATTGATACTATTAGAAATGATTTTAAAGATAAACATGATATTATGTATGCTTCAATCAATAATGGTGTTCAGGTTATTAAAAATAATAATTTTTCTCTTTTTGTTAATTTAAATAATGATAAAGATATTGAAAAAGCACGTATATTTAATAGTATTGTTAATACTAAGAATAAAAAACTTACACTTACAAAAGTTATTTAGGCTTTTTTTATTTTAAGTTATATTATATAATATTATCAGGAGGAAGTATGAAGTATTTTGTTAATGGGAATTATTTATTATTTGATTATTTAAGAAATAATATTGATGGTAAATCTAAAAATAATATTAAATCTCTTTTAAAAAATGAAGCTGTTTTTGTTAATGGTAAAATAGTTACTAAATATAATTATGTATTGTGTGATGGTGATGTTGTAGAGATTAATAAAAAGAAAGCTAATAATAATATTAATATTATATATGAGGATAATGATATTATAGTTATTGATAAGCCTAGTAAAATTCTTACTATATCTAATAAGAATGAAAAAGTTAATACTTTATATAGAATGGTGTCTGATTATTTGAGGAAAGAGCATAAAAAAGTATTTATTATCCACAGATTGGATTTTGATACTTCTGGTATTATTATGTTTGCTAAAAGTCAAAAGGTACAGAAGTTATATCAGGATAATTGGAATGATTTGGCTAAAATAAGAGAATATACCGCTATTGTGGATGGAATAACTGCTAATAAAGGACATATTGAATCTTATTTGAAACAAACTAAAACTTTACTTGTTTATTCTTCTAAAAATAAAGATGGTCTATTTGCTATAACGGATTATGAGAAAATTGGTGGTAATAGTAAATATAGTATGCTTAAAATTCTTATATCTACTGGCAGGAGAAATCAGATTAGGTGCCATATGGCAGATATTGGGCATCCTATTTTAGGGGATTATAGATATAAATGTAAAATTAATCCTATTGATAGGCTTTGTCTTCATGCTAATAGATTAGAAATTATTAATCCTATTACTAAAGAATTAATGGTATTTAATAGTAATATTCCTAAGGAATTTAATAGTATAATAAAATAAGTGACAATGTCACTTATTTTATTTGTTCTATTATTTCTTTTACTACTTTATCTATTTCTTCTTTTTCTTTTGAATCATTTATATCTTTGAATATTGGATAGTTGTTACTATCTTTTTCTAATAATGATACACATATATCTGCATTTTCTTCCTCTTTATTTATTGCATATATAACATATTCTTTTTCTTTATAGTCAAATACAGTTATTATTTCTGCTTCTAGTTCGTTATTATTTTCATCTATTACTTTAAATTTATTATCCATTATTCATCACTTCCATTATATCTTTTACTGCTAGCATTGCTTTCTTCAATATTTTATCATCATTTATTTCTTCTATATAATCATAGCCATTGCTATCTGTATTAATATATGCAACTTGAAGGTTTGACTCATCATTATCTTCAAATCCTTCTAATGAAAATAAAACTATTTCTTTTTCACTTTCAGGAATTTTAAATACTGATAAGATATTTCCTAATTTAAATTTACTTTCTTCGTTTATAATATTAAATTCCATATTTTTCTCCTAATGATTTAATAATCTTCCAATTATAGTAAATATTGTTCCTGATAATATTAGTATCCCTATAATTGTTATAATACTGGTAGCTACATAGCCTCCACGACTATTTTGTTCTAATTCTTTTATTTTTGCCTTGTATAGATTTATTTCTCTTTTTTTAAGTCTATTTTCTTCTTGTAAGTTTGCTATTATTTCAAATAAATCATCTTTGGTATATTTTCTTTTTTCTTGTCGTTTTTGCATTTCTTCTTTTATTTCAGCAAAAGCAAATTGGAGATTTCTAGCATTTTCTTTAGATATATCGCATATCTTATTTTTAGTTTCATTTACTTTTTGACAAGTATTTTCTTTAAATCTAATGGTTCTGTTTATAACTTCATATTTTATATCACTTGCTTGTTCTTTTATTTTTTCACTCTTATTTTTTATATTTAGTCCTATACTTTTTACTTTATCTACTAATTTTTTTGATACTGTAGTAATATACGATTTTGCTATAGTTACTGTTTGTCTAAATGTTGGTTCGAGTTCTATTTGTTTAGTTAAACTACTTACTAGTTGATTTCTTCTAGCAATAGCTTCTTTAGAAAATAATTTATCATATATTTCTTCTTTTTTATCTTCAGGACATTTTTTAAATAATTCTTCAAATAATTTTTGGTCTTCTGAAGAGGCAAACTCTTTTGGAGTGTATTTTTTGTAATTAAATATATCTTGATATATATTTTCATTTCCAACTGCTCCTGTTAGTGGTTGTGGTGAAGAAGTAATACCGGATGATAATGTTTTTGGATCTACTGTATATTGTATAATTGGTTTTACCACTAGTTGTGGTTCATTTGTTTGACTTGGTGATGTTAAATTGTTTGCTTTATTTCCTTCTAATAGTCTTAATTCTTTCATTGTTTCATTAAAGTATCCTTGATACTTTCTTGGTATTGTTTTTTTATCACCATTATAAGTTACAATTATTTTTTTACCTTGATTTGGTAGTAGACTTGTAGCGAATATTCTCTCTAATCTATCTTTTGTTTCTTTTATTTTTTCATCAATTGTTAAATCTTCATATCCTTTTATCTTTGGCAGTACATACTCTACTTGCGCTTGGACAGGTGATATTTTTTCTTTTGTTTGAGTATTATTTACTACTGTTGTTATATTTTTTATATCATTATAGTATTTACTGAAGTTTGATTGTAGTTTTTTCTTATATTCCACTAATGATTTATACTCTTCTGATAATTCTTTATCTATTTTTTTATTTCTTCCTTCAGCAGAAGGAATTATTTCTTTTTCTTTTGTTGATTCTTTTGATAGTTCTTCTATTGCTTTTATGTCTTTGCATACTTTATCAAAAGAATCTTTACAGCTAAAGTAACTACTTATTTTTGTTAATGAATTGATATTATATTGAGCTATTTTTTCATTTACTTGGCTTAACTCTTTAGCAATTGTATTTATTTGTTTTATACTTATTTCATCTCTTGTACCACTTAGCTTTAATAATTCTTTATTTAGTTTTTCTTTCATACTTATTAATTCTTTATAAGTATTATATTCTTCAAACAACTGGTTCATTTCTTACCTCACTCCCATTTAAAATTCCTTATTTCTTCTGTATCTATACCATATTCTTTTATATATTTATCATGATATTTTAATTTTTCTTCCATTAATTTTATTATTTTTTTGCCTTCTTGGGTTTTAGATATGTCTAGATGGTTTATTATATCTATAACTATATGATATCTATCTATTTTGTTTTTTACTCGCATATCAAAAGCTGTTGTTATTGTTCCTTCTTCTAAGTAACCATGAACTGAAATATTTTTATTTTCTCTTTCATAAGTAAATTCGTGTATTAATGTTGGATATCCATGATAATTGAATATTATTGGTTTATCTTTAGTAAATAGTTTATTGTATTCGGCATTTGTTAAGCCATGTGGATGCATAGTATTTGGCTGTAGTTTCATTAAATCTACGACATTTATAAATCTTATTTTGATATCTGGTAAATATTCTCTTATTATTTTTACCGCTGCCATATTTTCTAATGTTGGGGCATCACCTATTGAGACTAATACAATGTCTACTCCTTTTTTATCATTACTAGCAAATTCCCATTTTGATATTCCTTTAGCACAATGTTCTTTGGCTTCTTCCATAGATAACCATTGAGGACGCATATGTTTTGATGCTACAATTACGTTTATATAATTTTTTGTTTTAATAACATGGTCAAAGCAAGATAATAAGCAATTGGCATCAGGAGGTAAATATACTCTTACTATGTCGGCTTTTTTGTTGGCTAAATGGTCTATAAAGCCAGGATCTTGATGAGTATATCCATTGTGATCTTGCTGCCAAACATTTGATGTTAATATATAATTTAGTGATGCTATGTCTTTACGCCATGGTAGTTCTTTGGATACTTTAAGCCATTTAGCATGTTGACTAGCCATAGAATCTACTATACGAATGAAGGCTTCATATGAAGCGAAGAAGCCATGTCTACCGGTTAATATATATCCTTCAAGCCATCCTTCACATGTATGTTCACTTAAATATGAATCCATTACTCGACCATCTGGTGATAAGTATTCATCATCTTTCTTTCTATTTAAATACCATACTCTAGATGTTGTATCAAATAGATGTGATAATCTATTGCTCATTGTTTCGTCTGGTCCAAAAGCTCTAAAGTTATTTGGATTTTCTTTAATGATATCACGAATAAATTCTCCTAGAACACGCATATCTTCTTTTTCAATACAGCCTGGATGTGTTACATCTACTTTATATTTTTCAATATTTGGAACTTTTAATTCTTTTAGTAATCTTCCGCCATTGGCATATGGGCTTGCTCCCATTCTGTTATATGGTACAATTGATTTGATGTATGGTTTAATTTTTCCATTTTCATCAAATAATTCTTCAGGATGATAGCTTTTTAGCCATTTTTCTAGTTGTCTTAATTCTTCATCATTTTCTAGTGGTATTGGTACTTGATGACTTCTGAAAGTTCCTTCTATTTTTTTGCCTTCAACATACTTAGGTCCAGTCCATCCTTTAGGTGTTTTTAAAATTATCATTGGCCATCTTACACGTTCTACTTTGTTGTTATATCTAGCATTATATTGGATTTTTTTTATATCTTTAATTATTTTATCTAATGTACTTGCCATTTTTTTATGTAGTTCAATAGTGGTTGGAGCTTCTACTAAATATGGATTCCAGCCATAACCCCAAAATAGTGATAATAATTCATCTTCACTTATTCTGGATAATATTGTTGGATTGCTTATTTTATATCCATTTAAATGTAATATTGGAAGTACTGCACCATCTACTTTTGGGTTTAAAAATTTATTAGAATGCCAACTTGTTGCAAGTGGTCCTGTTTCTGCTTCACCATCCCCTACTACACAGGCTGCTATTAAATCTGGATTATCAAAAACGGCACCGAAGGCATGTGATAAGCTATAGCCTAGTTCACCACCTTCATTGATACTTCCTGGTACTTCTGGTGCTGCGTGAGATGATGTTCCTCCTGGAAAAGAGAATTGTTTGAATAGTTTTTTTAATCCTTCTTTGTCTTCGGTTATGTCTTTATATATATCAGAATATGTACCTTCAATATATGTATTAGCTATTTGGCTATTGCCTCCATGACCTGGTCCTGAAATATATATCATATTTAAATCATTATTTTTTATTATTCTATTTAAATGGGCATAGATAAAATTCTGACCTGGAACTGTGCCCCAATGACCTACTATTTTTTTCTTGACATCCTTCCACTCAAGTGGTTTAGTTAGCAATGGATTATCAACTAGATACAATTGTCCAACGGCTAAGTAGTTAGCACATCTAAAATAACCATCTAATGCTTTTAATTCTTTTTTTGATAGTTTCATAACGTTCACCTTCTATTTTATCTATGTTTAGTATATCATAATTTATAAAATATTAATAGTGTTTTATTGTTTTTTTGATGTTTTATATGATATAATGTTTATTGGAGTGATTTTATGAAAATTATTGAATTAACAGAAACACAATTTAAGAATTATTCTAAGTTACATAGTTCTAGAAATTATTTTCAAACTATAGAGTATGCTAATATTATGAATAACTATAATAGATTATTTTTAGGGTTTATTAACGAAAATGATAATACTATTATGGGAGCTGTTTTATTACTTGAAAGAAGTGTTCTTAAATTTAAAGTGGGATATGTTCCTGGAGGTTTTCTTATTGATTATGATAATGATAATTTATTCAGAGATTTTATTACTAGTCTTAAAAATTATTTAAAAGAAAAGAAATTTGTTTATTTAACTACTGATAATAAAACTACATATAAAATGTTTGATAAAAAAGGACAAGTTATTTATTTTGATACTAATATTATTAAATTGCTAGATGAGCTTTCTTTTGTTAAAACTAATAGAGCAAGTGAAAGAAAAGTTGTTTTAGAAACTGAAAAGACTCCTGATGAAACTTATAAAATGTTTAATTCTAATACTAAAAGGAATATTAAATTAGCTCTTCAAAGATCTATTACCATATATAAAGATGATAATAATAGTATTGATACATTGCTTAATCTTAATAATAAATTAAACAATGAAGAAATTAAGAAAATTATTGATAACTTTAATGGTGATGTTAATTCATCTGAAATTTATTTTGCTAAGATTAATCCTGAACAATATATTAATAATTATCGTTTTCTTTTGAAGAAAGAGGAAGAAAGAAATTATAATTTGAGTCAAATTATGCAAAATGCTAGAGCTAAAAAGAGTGATGCTTTGGTAAATAAGAAAATGGAATCTGATAGACTTATTTCTAAATATAATAATGAAATTATTAAGGCTACTAATATTTATACTAAATATCCAGAAAGTGTAATAATTGGTGCTATATTAATTATTAAAAATAATCGTGAAATATATTTTATGGATGAGGCTTTTAATGAAGAACTTAAAGGTTTTTACTCTTCTCATTTAATTAAATGGGAAATTATTAAGAAATATCTTACTTTGGGATATAAAATATTTAACTTTGGTAATATTAAAAGTATGGATAAAAAAGATGGCGACTATTTATTTAAAATGGGATTCGGTGGTAAGGTATATGAATGTCTAGGTAGCTATGATCTTATTATTAATAAATGGTTATATCATATTATTAAAATTATTAATAATTTAAAAAAGTAGCAGGTATATTTTTACCTGCTATTTAATTTTGTTTAATATGATTGATAATACTATACCAAATAATACACCTATTAATGTTTCTATTGGTTTGTGGCCTAATGGTTCTTTTAAATTGGTTCCTAGGGTATTATTTATTACTTCTGCTTGTTTTCCACTTTCATATCTTATTCCCATAGAATCATAGATTACTATTAGTGAAAATATTAAGGAAATACTAAATAATGATGATGTTATACCATAATTTAAATATATTAATGTAGTAATACTTGCCACTAAAGCAGAATGGGTGCTTGGCATACCACCCATACCATCAAATAGTCTTGATATGTTTATTTTTTTATATTTGATTGTTTCTATAATTGTTTTAACTATTTGAGAAAGAATGGCAATAAAAAAAGGAATTATTATATATTTTAATGAATTCATAGATTCACCTCTAATATATTTTATTTAATTCCTTCTAATAATATTTTACTTTTTAAATATATTCCTGAATAACGATCATAGTAATCGTTAGTGAAATCATCGATTTCTTTTTTTATTTTTTCTGATATTTCTAATTTGGTTATTTTTGATACATCGACATAATATAGCATTCTTATTAAACTTATTGTTTTGGGAGATACTATTTTTTCATTCTTATAGCAATTAGAACATACATAACCTCCTAAATAGCTTGATATAGTTATTATATCAGTGGTATTACCGCATTCTACACATCTATCGATTACTGGTTTTATTCCAAGATAATCTAATAGTTTTAATTTTAGAATATTACTTATTACTAATGCATCATAACCTTCTTCTATTTTATTTAAACATGATATATATAATTCTAATATGTCTTTTCTGTTCTCATGTTTATATACTTGAGTAGCTAGTTCTGTTATATATGTTGCATATGATATTTTTTTTATATCTTTCTTTATGTTTCGATAATCATTACTTATACTGGCTTCTTTTAGCCTTGATAGTCCATTTTCTTTATATACAATATCAAATATTCCATAACATAATTTGTTTGTAGTGGCAAAGAATGGACTTTTAATTTTTTTTGCTCCTTTTGCTACTACTCCTACTATTCCATCAGTAGTAAATATATTTATTATTTTACTTGATTCTTCAATAGGATATTCACTTATTATAATGCCTTCTATTTTTTTGTACATATTATCCCTCTTTTTTACAAAGACTTTTATATTTTAAATAGTATTCTATTTTTCCTGTTTTTTTAAATAATAGCCAAAGATCTTCTTTATTCATTTTATCACCTTAATTATATATTGGGATTATCTACTATTATTTATTCAAAAAATCTTTGTATCCTATCATATTTAGAAATTTTTCTTTATCTCGCCACTTTGGTACTACTTTAACAAATAAATCTAAATATACTTTTTTATTGAAATAGGCTTCTATGTCTTTTCTGGCTCTAGTACCTATTTCTTTTATTTTACTACCATTTTTTCCTATTATTATTTTTTTCAGATTTTCTCTATCAACGATAATTGTGGCACCGATGGTCATCATTTTGTTATCTTCTGATAGTTCTTCTACTATACAAGTTACTGAATGTGGTATTTCTTCTTCAGTTAGGTCTAATACTTTTTCTCTTATGAATTCTGATATGATAAATGAAGGTGAACTACTAGTAACAGTAGTATCATCAAAGTACTTTATATTATCTGGTAAATATTTTTTTAATACTTCAATTAGTCTATCTACGTTGTCTTTTTTTCTAGCAGATACAGGAATTATTTCTGTAAAGTTAAATAATTTTTGATATTCATCTATCTTTTTTAATATCTCTTCTCGTGGTAATTTATCTATCTTATTTATTACTAAGAATACTGGTTTATCTTCATCTAAGTTCTTTAAAATATCTATAACGAAGTTGTCTCCCTTACCTATTTTTTCTGTAATATCCACTACCATTACTACTATATCCACATCATTGATTGTAAAATAAGCTTGTTTGTTTAATACTTTTCCTAATTTATTCTGTGGTTTATGAATACCAGGTGTGTCTACAAAAACAATTTGAGTATCTTCATCATTATATATACCTTGAATCATGTTTCTTGTTGTCTGTGGTTTTTCTGAAGTGATAGCCACTTTTTTACCTAATATACTATTTAATAATGTACTTTTTCCAACGTTTGGTCTTCCTATAAAACTTACGAATCCGCTTTTCATATTAGTTCCCTTCTTTCCTTTTTTATTGTATCATATTAGAAATAAATAAACAAGAAAAAAGCATCTATTATTAGATGTTTTGAATTTAATTATTTAATTTAAATCAGAGCTTCCAAATGGATATGGGCACAATTCTCTTACTGTATATATTTCTTTTTCGCCATCATTACTATATAATATTACTTCACAGTCTTTATCAAAAAATTCATTTATTACTTGCCTGCAGATAAAGCAACTTGAAGCTATTCTACTGCTGTCACACATAACATATAATTTGCTAAAATCTCCTTTTGTATATCCACTGGCAATAGCGGATGTAATGGCTACTCTTTCGGCACATATTGTTGCTCCATAAGAGGCATTTTCTACATTTACGCCACCGAAGCTTTTTCCATCTTTCATTAAGCATATTGATGCTACTCTAAATCCTGAATAAGGACTATAGCTATTTTTTAATAATCTTTTTAAACTTTCCTCCATATTATCCTCCTATGATATTTATTATTTTACTGCCAAATATTATAATGCCTATTATTAATGCAAATATGGACATTAGAAGTACTGCAAATGCAGATACATCTTTAGCTATCTTTGCTGTTTCATTATATTTATTGGTATATAAATCAACAGTTTTTTCAATTGCGGTATTTATTACTTCACTAGTTAATACTAATGCTATCATGATTAGAACTATAATATATTCTGTTTGAGATATTTTTAATATATATGATAAAATTAGAGTTATGATACCAATAATTATTTCACGCCTAAAATTTTCCTCATTTGTAATGACAAATTCTAAACCATTAATACAATCCATGAAACTAGTTAAAAAACTTCTTTTATCTTTTGATCTCGTAGGCATTTAATAGTTCCTCCTGTTTTCCAAACATTATTTTTTCATCACTTTCTTTCATGTGATCATATCCTAATAAATGCAGAAGGCCATGAGTTGCTAGAAAACATACTTCTCTTTCTTCTGAGTGATTATATTCTTTTGCCTGCTCATAAGCTACATCAATGGCTATGTATATGTCACCTAGTAATCTAAAATTATCATAAGTTATATCTTTATTGTCTTCTAGAGCAAATGATATAACATCTGTGACTCTATCAACGTTTCTATATTCTTTATTAATATTGTGTATCTCTTCATTACTCACAAATATTATATTAAATGAAGCGTTGGATAAATCCATTTTCTTCACGACAAATTCCATATATTCTTGTAATTTGTTTATTTCTTTTATTTCTTTATTTGTCTCATTAAATATTTCAAACATGATTATTACCCCCATATACTAAATATATTAATATTAAATGAATATACTATTATTAATACTAAAAAGATTATTATTAGTATATCTAATACTGTATCATTTCTAAAGATTTTTATTTTACTTCTTATAGCGTCTAGACCTATAAATATTAGAAATCCTACTATTCCTCCTATAACATTAAGAATAATATCATCTATATCAAAAACTCTTCCTATATAATATTGAACAGTTTCAATAGTCAATGAAGCTATTACTGTAAGTATTGTTATTACACTAATTTTTTTATTGTTAAGTAGATATGATGCTAAAAAACCATATGGAATAAATAATATTATATTTCCCATGACGTTACGCACAAATTTATGTGAACCTATGTCATATCTAAATATTTCTTTAAATGGTGTGAAATTAGATGTTCCATAATTACTATCTTGAAAGGTTACTACATGGAACAAACATAATAAATATATTATTGCTAAGAGATAAATTATCTCCTTATGTAATTGAAATTTTTTATGTTTTGTTATTAAATATGTTAATCTAAGACTAACTATTATTACTAGGATAATTATAAGCATTGGCCATACGTCTGGTAATACTTCCATAAATACATTTTTTATCACCACTAGTACCTCCTTTTCACCATATATTAATTATAACTTTTTTTTATTATTTTTTCAATATCATTAAAGAAAAAAATACCAGTATTGGTACTTAATTATCTAAATCATATTTATCTAAATCTTCTGCTATTTCTAGTTGAGATTTTATTATATTTTTTACTCTATTTTTATATACAGTAATATTTTTTCTTAGAATCATAGCTTCATGTTCGGTCTTTTCAGCTGTTAGAAGCGCCTCATGAACAATAGCATTAGCATTATTTCGTGCTTCTTCCACTATCATATTTGATTCTTCGCGAGCTAAAGATTTTATTCTATCTGCTGTTTTTTGAGCGGCTACAATAGCCTCTCCTAAATTAACTTCTTCTTTTTTGCTTTTCTGCAGTTGTTCTTCTAATGAAGAGATTTTCATCTGCATAAGAGCGTTATCACTATTTAATTTTTCTAATCTCTTAATAACGACGTCAATAAATCTATTTACTTCATCGACATTATATCCGTTATTAACGATAGTAAACCTCTTCATAAAAAGTCACCTTTCGCCTTCTACCATTCTAAGTCAATATCGTTTTTCTTTTTTCCTTTTTCTTCTTCTTCTGAAATAGTTCCTTCAACATTTACATTTTTAGGTGTGCATAAAAATATTCCTCCACCTATTTTTTGAAGGTCTCCACCAATTGCATATACAGTGCCACTTAAAAAATCTACTATTCTTTTAGCTTGATCGGGTGTTACTCTTTTCATGTTAACAACAACAGTATTTCTTTTCTTTAAATGGTCCGCTATTTGCTGACTTTCAGAATAAGCACGAGGTTCTAAAAGAATCATTTTACCACTATTAGGAACAGTAACATTCTCAGCATCGTAGTATTCATCTTCTGCTAGTTCGTCACTCATTACTTCCTCGCTTACGAATTTTTTTAGTTTGTTTAGTGCCATATATATCTCTCCTATTCTCTATAATTTTATCATACTTTTTTTTAAAATACAATATGTTTTTATTATTTTTTATAGATATTATATTTACATGTTAAATGCTAAATTTGTAAATATAATTGACTTATTTTATATTTAAATATATACTTAAAATAGAGGTGAGTGTATGGGAAGAAATGATTCTGATTTAGATAATGTATTTATTAATTTCGTTAATGAAAATGCTAAAACCAAAAGAATGGAAAATCAAGAATATTATGATCGAGCATGGAATAGTAGTAGTAAAGATACTACAAGTGTTCATGAATATGGTCATAGTAAAAAGAAGAAAAAAAATAGTGAATTTAAAAGAGCAATTGTAACACTACTTGTTGTTACTAATGTTCTTTCTGCTGGAATAGCTACTATTGCTACTAAAGTTGCTACTAATAGTAATAATGTTGTAATAAATATATCTAAAGATGAAAAACAGGGTATAAAAAAAGAAATTAAATATTATGAAGATTTAATGGGATTAAATGGGGATGAAGCTAATAAAATAATTGAAACTTATGGTAATAATCCTGATACTGGAGAAAAATATGTTAATTTTAATTATGCTAATTTAACAAGACATATTACTGAGGCTGCTAAAAAGTCAGAAGCTGATATGCGTTGTGCTATTTTAGCGGCTACTAATGTAATTAATGCTCCATATAGAGAAGAAGTCTTTAATAAGGTATTTGGTTATATTGCTAAAAATAATCCTACTTTTGAATATTCTGATTTATTAAAGGATGGTTTTAAAGGTTATCTTAAGGAATTAGGATATGATATTGCTAATGATGATATGGTTAAAATGATTGAAGATTATCAGAAAGATGAAACAGATAACATTATTGATATGGCTGCAATATTGAAAAGTGTTGATGGTAGAGGTATTAGAAAATGAATGAAGAAAAAGAATATAATGTAATTACTTTAGAAAATGGTATTGAGTATACTGAAATTGATAGGATTAATTTTAATAATAATTGCTATGTTGTTTTATCTAATCTTGATGATCCTAGTGACTTTTGTATTAGAAGGCTCGTTAATGATAATAATCAAGAATGTATAGTTGGGCTTGAAAATAGAGAAGAATTTAATAGTGTTTTGAAATTATTTAATGATAAGTATAATAGTTAAGTTTAATACTTGACTATTTTTTTATTATATAAAAAAAGAAGTATTTTTACTTCTTTAATAGTTCTTTTCTAGATAGATTTAGTTTGCCTTTTTTGTCATATCCTGTAGCTATTGCTATTACTTCATCTCCTACTTTGAACATATCGCTTGGTTTTTCTACTCTCTTTGTATCTAATTGTGATACATGAATAAGTCCTTCACAACCAGGCCATAATTCTACGAAGATACCGAAGTCTTCTACATCTACTACTTTTGTTGTATACACCTTTCCTATTTCTACTTCTCTAGCTATATTTTTTATTCTTTCAGCTGTTTTATTTATTATATCTCTATCTGTATGATATATAATTACTCTTCCATCATCTTCTAAATCTACTTTAACAGCGTTTATGTCATTTACTGTGTTTACACCACTACACTCTAATATTATCTTAGTAATCATTTCTCCACCACGACCGATAACATCTTTAATCTTATCTGGATTTATCATAAATGTTTCTGTCTTAGGAGCATACTTAGATACATCCTCTCTTGGTTTTTCTATTTGTTTTGTAATTACATCTAATATTTCTAGTCTAGCTTTTTTTGCTTGAGCTAAAGCTTCTTTTAATATATCTCTATTTATTCCATCTATTTTGATATCCATTTGAAGAGCAGTAATACCATCTTTTGTTCCCGCTACTTTGAAGTCCATATCTCCTAGATGATCTTCCATTCCTTGAATATCAGTAAGTATTGTATATTCATCTTCATGTGTTATTAATCCCATAGCTATTCCTGCTACTGGTTTTTTTATTGGTACACCAGCGGCCATTAGGGCCATTGTTCCGGCACATATTGTGGCTTGAGATGATGAACCATTACTTTCTAGAATTTCACTTACTACTCTTATGGTATATGGAAATTCTTCTTCAGAAGGTATTACATAAGATAAAGCTCTTTCACCTAAGGCACCATGGCCTATTTCTCTTCTACCAGGAGCACCATATCTTCCTGTTTCCCCTACTGAAAATGCTGGGAAATTATAATGTAGCATAAATCTTTTGGCATCTTCAATACCTAGACCATCTAATATTTGATGTTCCCCTAAAGCTCCTAAGGTTACTGTAGCCAAAGACTGAGTTTCTCCTCTTGTAAATAAAGCACTACCATGACATCTTGGAAGAAGATCTATATCGGTAGATAATGGTCTTATTTCATCCATAGCACGTCCATCGGCTCTTTTCTTTTCTTTTACGACAATATTTCTAAATAATTCATATTCTATACCATGGAATATTAGTGCTACTTTTGTTAATAGTTCTTTTAACTGTTCTGGTTTCATATTATCTTCGTTTTCAGTTTTATATTTCTCTACTACTTCTTCCTCTAGGCTATCAATAGTATTATATTTTTCTAGTTTATCTTTAATTCTTAAAGCTTTATCTAATCTTTCTCTAACAATACTATCTACTTCGTTTCTTAACTTTTCAGTAATTTCTAATTTGTCATATTCCATCTTTTCTTCGCCAATAGATGCGATTACTTCTTCTTCGAAAGCAATTAGTTTTTTTATAGCTTCGTGACCAAATAATAGAGCCTCTAACATATCATCTTCACTTGCTTCTCTCGCACCAGCTTCAACCATGTTAATAGCATCTTTTGTTCCTGCTACGGTAAGATCAATATCTGACACTTCGGCTTCAGCAACTGTTGGGTTTATAATAAATTTACCACCCACTCTACCTACTTTAACTGCTGCTACTGGGCCATTAAATGGTATCTTACTAATGCAAGTTGCTAATGATGATCCAAATAATGCTGTAAGTTCTGGTGAATTATCTTGATCTACTGATAACACTGTGTTTACTATTTGGACTTCATTTTTGAAATCTTCTGGGAATAATGGTCTTAGTGGTCTATCTATCATACGAGCTGCTAGTGTTGCGGCATCAGTTGGTCTTCCTTCTCTCTTAATAAATCCTCCTGGTATTTTACCTACAGAATATAGTTTCTCTTGATATAATACCATAAGTGGAAAGAAGTCTGATAGTAAATTTGCTGTTTTACTTACTACAGCTGTTGATAACACTACGGTATCACCATATCTTACAAGTACTGCTCCATCTGCTTGCTTAGCTACTTGTCCATGTTCTACTATTATTTCTCTTCCATAAAAATCTAACTTAAATACTTTTTTTTCCATATTTTTACTCCTCTTCTTTTATTTAAATTATATATATATTTATTTAAAAAATAAATTTAAAGGCACTCAAAAAAGAGTGCCTACTTTTAATTATTATTACTTTCTTAAACCTAGTTTTGCAACTACGTCTCTATATCTCTTAACATCTGTTTTTATTAAGTAGTTAAGTAAACTTCTTCTTTTTCCAACTTTCATTAAAAGTCCTCTTTTAGAAGCTTTATCTTGTTTGTTGTTTTTTAGATGTTCTGTAAGAGCATTAATTTCTTTTGTAAGAATTGCTATTTGTACTTCAGGAGATCCTGTATCTTTTGCATCTCTAGCAAATTCTTTAATTAACTTAGCTTTTTCATTTTTATTTAATGCCATTTTTTATTTCCTCCTTATCTTATTTTCACCTTTAACCTAGTTATGGTAAGAGGTACCGATAACAAAGTTCAAGGAACATATTAATAATACACTATATTTTACTTTTTGTAAAGTGTTTTATAACTTTTACTTTAAATATTTATTTATTTTATTCTTTATTAATTCTTTTTTAGAACTTTTTATTAGATAATCTGCAAAGCCTTCTTCTATATATTCATCATCATAGTCATATTTATTTGTTTTGGTAAGTAATATTACTTTAGTATTAAATCCCGCTATTTGTTTTAGCTTTCTCATTACTTCATGGCCATCTAATGGTGACATTTCTTCATCTAATAATATTAAATCATACTTTTCTTTATTTCTGATTTTGTCTAGTCCTTCTTTACCTAATTTAACACTAACTATTTCTATATTAGTATTATTAAGAATCTTTTTGATTAGTTTTTCACTATTTTCATTATCATCTATTAGTAATATTTTTTTCTTATCTATCATATCTTCATATTTATCTAAATCATCTTGTTCTTCTACATATTTTTGGTCTAATACTATTTTCATAGTGGTACCATTATTATAAATACTATTTGGTATGATAGCTCCGTTCATTAAGGTTATTAATCTTTTAGCATTATATAAGTTATTACTTATATTATCCCTTTCATCTTTTTGATTAGTTTTTATAAATGATTTATTTAATTCTTCCGCTGTCATACCTTTTCCTGAGTCTTCAATAGTTATTATTAGTCTTACGATATTATTTTTTATTATTGTATTAACATCAAATTCAATATATCCTTTTTCAGTATATTTAATACTATTATCTAATAATATAGTTAATACTTTTTTTAAGCTTACACTATCACCATATAGATATTCTGGTAAGTCACTTGCTATATTGGTTATGAACTTTAATTCTTTAACATTAGCTTTATTTTTGTATCTTTGATTTATTTCTTTTAGTAATATTTTTATATTATATTTACTATTATATACTTTTATACCTGCACTATCGATATTTGATATATCAAATACTTCATTAGTCATAGTAGTAAATTTAGCAGCATTTCCTTTTATATCTCTTGCGGAGTCATTTATGACTTTCATATTTACTTTTTTATTATCTGTTTCATCTAATATATTATCTGCTGAAGTATTTATATCTTTTGCTATACTTCTTATATTACTTGTCATGTTGTATAAGAACATAGTTTTTTCTTCATTGGCATTGTCACTGATTTCTTTAGCTCTGTGTATTTCTTCGATTGTTTTTATATCAGGGTTTTCTATGGTAAAGTACATTACTGAAACTACTATGGCTAATGAGAAATTTATCAGGAAGGAATCTGGAAAAAACTTTTGAACTAATGTAGCGGAAGCAAGCATTGTTATAACTAAGAAAATTGGTATATACTTTTTCTTGTTTTTTTCTTTTATGTTTTCAAAGCTTAAAATCAGTGATACCAATAGGAGAAGGCCAACTAAAAAATATGTAACATTTACTCCAATTCCACTAGGATAGATTGCTGAAGGGGTTTTCTTGAATTTTATTGGTATTAAAATTACTAGTATAGAAGATAAAGCAAAAACAATTTTATATAGTTTAATGTTAAATCTTAAAATACTTTTATTTGATATTTCATATATATATTCTGTAAAAATAAAAATCCAAGCAATAAAATAGACTAACATTCCTTTGGCAAAAAATTTATATAAAAATGAATTGATATTAAACTCAAGTTTGAATAGTATGAAACTAAATATATCAATAAATGTTCCAAAGAAAGTTATTAGAAGAAGAATACCATAAAGTCTTGTTTCTTTGGTTTTTATATTGCTCTTTGAAAAAAATGTAATCATAAAAATTGTTACAAATATTATACCACTTATTGAAAAACAAGCTCCTAGCATAAAATATCACTCCCTATTTTTTATAAGTATAACACAAAAAATAAGATAAGTCTATATTATGACTTACCTTATTTTTTTATTTTTTTCTTGTTAATATTTTATGTTTTTCATTATCTTCTTTTTGATATGGCTTAGGATCTAGTTTACCATTTGCTGTTCTTAATAATGGTTCATAATAGAAGTCATAAAAACGTGGTAAATTGTTTTCTCCTAAAGTAGATTTTATTAATAATTCTATTTTTTCTTGTAATTTTTCTATATCACAATTTTGATCATATATACTAATATGATATTTTGGTACATATTGTAAATCATTATCTTTTACTTTGGTAACTATGCTTTCTCTTATTTCTGGTATTTGACTTAATAAATTTTCAATACGCTGAGGGTATATATTCTCAATACCACAAACAAAGCTTCTTTTTGCCCTATCTATATACTCTATTTCTCCTGTTGGTAATATTTTAGCTATATCACCTGTTAATAACCATTTTTCACCATCTTTTTCAATAAAAGAGTTTTTTGTTTCTTCAGGGTTATTATAATATCCAATCATCATTCCAGGACCATTTACACAAAGTAATCCTTCTTTATTAATTCCTAATTCTTCTTTGGTTATTGGATCTATGATCATTTGATTATTATATGGAATTACTGCCCCTACTGTTCCGTTTGTGTTTTTCTTACCCATTTTTACTGCTACTGGAGCCCACATTTCTGTCATACCAAGACCATTCCATAAAACATCTGGTGCTCCTAATTCTTCAAATACTGTAGAACATAGTAGTTCAGTAAACATTTTTAATTGTTCTCCTCCTGATACTCCCATTTTTAGCCAAGATAGATCTAGCTTTGATGTATCGGCTTTTCTTAACATTGCTTTTAGGCTTTCTAGATATTTTATATAGTCAGTGTTTTGATTTAATGAAAAGTCTATTTTTTCATCTTTATTACTTATTTCTCCAAAAATACTATTTAGGAAACATTCCCACTGAATTGGTCCTGCAAAAACTCCTGCTGGTTTTATTCTATATAACTCTTCTTTAAAATCTTTTGGTAATGCTTTTAGGGTTAAATTTACATTAAGACTTTTACATAATGCATAATGCATTGCTAATTTACCGAAGGCCATAAAAGTTGGAAGGTTACCCATAAATATTTCTCCTGGCTCTAACTCGGTTACATAATCTAATGACTTTGTGACACAATTTAGACCATTTTCACTTAACATAACTCCTTTATGTGTACCGCTACTACCACCAGTGAACATTATATCACCAATTTTTTCATCTTTATGAATTGGATAAATTGCATCTTCAAAACTTTTTCCTTTTTTTAAAACGTAATCTAATTTACTATCTAGTGATAACAAGACATTTCCACTTATTATTTGCTTTGCTCCATATAGTGTTTTTATTATGTTATTGTCAAGTGATCTAACTGCTGGAAAAAGAATTACGTCTATATCTATATCTTTACTAGCGTTTTTAAATTTCTTATATGAATCATTTATTCCAATGAACATTTTTGGTCTTACTACTTTTAAATCTTGCATTATTTTATAATCCATATCTAAAGGATTTATTGGGCATATTATTGCTCCTAATTTATTTAATGCATAAGATATATATATTGCTTCTGGTGTATTAGCCACTGATAGTGCTATTATATCGTTTTCTCTTACTCCTCTTTTATATAGTGCTTTGGCGTATTCATCTATTTTTGTGTGTAACTCTTCGTATGTTACTTTTAATCCACCGAATGTAATAGCTATATTGTTCATATACTTTTTATTTCTTTCATATAAGAATCCATATTCGGTATCGTTTGGTTTTGCAGTTGTTTTTGCCTCTTCACTATAAAAGTTCATATTTAGTCCCATCTTTGATGGCTTTTCTATTTCTATCATATTATTCCTCCAAAATACATTTAAAACTACATTTTGTTATTATACTACATTTTTGTTAAAGTGACAATTTTTATTTGTTTTTTATTCTTGTTTTTGATTTTTTTGTATCTTTATATATTTCAATGTGATCGACGGTTAAGTTAGTTTCGCTTACATCAACATTAATTTCACTACCATCTAGTGGTTCATTTTTTAATGCATTAAAGTCTACTTTACTATTTTTAGTAAGTGGCATGCTTTCTCTTATTTTAAACTTAGCTGGTATTTGTCTTGATGACATAGTTGAGTCTCCAATGATATTATTATAAACAATATCTTTTATTACTTCTATTTTTTCTTCTTCACTTATATCATTATTTTTTAGGACTAAATGACACATAGGCATAATTCCTCTTTGCCTGTCATCAAAATATTCTACTAGTTTTGCATATTTTACTTTGTCATTTTTTTCAATTATGCTTTCTATTTCATAAGGTTTTATTTTATAACCATCGAATCTAGTAAATGATCTGTCTTTTCTGGCTTCGTGATAGAACACTCCATTTTTGTCCATTTGTACTAGATCTCTAGTTCTTATATAGCTTCTACCATCCATTTCATATCTAGGAACAATGATATCACCATGAAGTATTCCTCTTGTTACTGCATCTGAAGAAACTACAAGTTCTCCTTCTAAACGTTCTTTTCCTTCTTCAAATTTTAATGGTACTAATTTATCTTCAACATTTGGATCTACTATTGAATAAATTGTATTAGGTAGTGGTATTCCTATTGAACCAAGCTGATTATATTCATCTTGGGCATATGAGCCACATCCAAGAAATTCACTCATACCATGTCCTTTTTCTACTTCGGCATTACTTCCATGTTGTTTAAGCCATTTATTTACTCTTTCTTCATCTTGTGGTGAAAGTGAATCACCGCCATAAATTATAGTATGAATGCACGATAAATCTTCATTAGTCAAATAACTATAATCAGGAAGTGCCGCTAACCATGCTGGTGTTCCCATAATTATATTTGGATGATATTTTTTTATTAAATATCCAAATTCATTTATTTCAAATTCTGGTACATCAATATTGTTTGCACAACTAGCTATATTAAGCAAGTAATTATCATAGGCTCCAAAAGGGGCAAAGTATGGAAGCACATGAAGTGCATTATCTCCTTTAGTGAAACTTACATTACCTTTGATTAATTGTTGTAATGTTGATATGCCATTTTTATTACTGGCAGTTATTGGTTTTGGTCTTGCACCACTAGTACCTGAAGTATGACCTATATATGTGATTGTTTCAGCATCTGTATCAGTTATATAACTAGTATATCTACATTCTCTTATTAAATCACTATATCTTGATACTTTTAAAATTGAACTTGCAATTGCTTCTTTAAGTAATTTTTCTTCTTTTTGCATATTGCTCATTCTAGCATATAGAACTTCATATGATTTTAGTTTTTTTACACTTAAATTATTATTTCTAATATTTTTTAATTCATTATATTTAAGTGCATCTTTTAAATAATCTATCTTTCCTGATAAGTTCATTGAATCACTTGCGGATATTATCACTATGTTTTCTATACCTAATTCTTTTAACTCTTTCTCTATTGGTTTTAACATAGCAAGATAGCATTTATCTAGAGCTACTATATACTTTGCTCTTTCGTATTTTATAACTTCTAATACTTTTTGAGCATTTGCCATTATATCCATACTATCTGGTCTTGGATCTATGAAATCCGCTACAGCACCTATATTGGCACAACCTAACCATATTTGAGCAGATTCTGGTATTTTTGGCAACATATTCATTACTATTTCGCCTTTCTTTACACCTAATGATGTTAGAACTTTTGAGGCTGTAGATGCCTTATCAAATAGTTCATCCAATGTCATATTTTTTCCATAATAACTATGAGCAAGTAATGATTCATTTCCTTTTGTTTTCATTTTTAAATACTCAGTTATATTAGTTTTTGGATCCTCGATATTAGCAATTTTTTCATCATAATACTTCATCCATGGTTTATCTATGTGTGGATATCCTGTTTCTTTATTCATATTTGATTCCCCCAAATCGATTTTATTTTACCATAAAAAGATTTATTTTTCAACAATAGTGATTAAAAATAAGATAAGTCTATATTATGACTTACCTTATTTTTTTCTTGTTAATATTTTGTGTTTTTCATTATTGGTATAGTATTCATTAAATTCTAATGTAACTAATTACTATTAAAGTGTTTTCTACTATCATTATCTGAGAATAGTACATCTAGTGAACTATCTTTTCTAAGGTTATTCATAGACTATCCTATTAGTAGCTATCTTACATCATCTACTTTATTAGATTTACCTGATTTATTGAGGCCTATATACCATTTATATTCTTACTAAATTTAATCAATAGGCCTTTATTTATTTTTAAGGTATATTTTCACATCATGTTTCTTTATTTTATCGAATTTTATAATAGAAAATAGTTAATTTATTATATTTATTAAACCTTATATAAAATAAGTCTTCCCCCATAATAGCTCACAGTGCGGTATAAGAAAAAGTACTCTATGGGTTAGAGTACTAAAAATAATATTTATAAAAACATTTCTGATAAATATTTTGCAATTCCATCTTCATCATTTGAATCTATAATTTTGTCGGCATTGTTCTTTAGATCAATTGTAGCATTTGAAACTGCTACTCCTACACCCGCTACTTTAATCATTGATAAGTCATTGTTATCATTGCCAATTGCAATAGTATTTTGAATGGGTATAGATAAATAATTAGCCAGTTTTTCCAGAGCAGTCCCTTTAGAAGCGTCTTTGCTAATCATGCTAAACCATATTTCTTCTTTTTTGTCATTTGATGTATCAATTATTCTTAATTTATATTGTTCTTCTACTTTTTGTTTATATTTTTTGATCTTTTCTTTATCACTACCAATAATCATGATTTGTTTAACACCTTTACTAAGTACTTCACAAAAATTATTGTTATCCAATAGAGTTTGTGAATCATTTCTAGTAAATTGAGTTGCATATTCAGTATTGTCACATACAAACATCGCTCTAATATTCATATTTGACACATCCTCAAATATTTTTTCACAATCATCAGATGATATATAAGAACAATCTATTATTTCATTATTAATATTATCAAATATTTCAGTGCCGTTTGAAGAAATGAAGTATTGATTGGCATTAATTTCATTGGCAATTTTTGAGGTATGATATCTAGGTCTAGCAGTGCAAACTACAACAACATTACCTTTTTGCATAACATTATTAATTACATCTTTTGTTAGTGATGTTATTGTTCCATCCGAATGTCTTAATGTACCATCACTATCTATAGCAATTAAATATCTCATATCATTAATGTTCCGATTTTACATTTGATTTATATATATCAAATAACTCTAGCATTTCTCTTGCAATACCTCTTTTATCTCCATATTCATCAGCATTCTTTCTTAGTTCATTCTCAACATTTTCTAGTGGAATATATCTAAGTTCAAAATTACCATCTTTCTCATTATCGGTATAAGAAGTATTGTTTAAATCCGGTTTCTTATCCGTTTTAACTTCATAATAGTATATTTCTATCTTTCTATTTTTACCTTCTTCAGGCCAATCTTTATAATATCCTAATGCCCTTGCAAATGGTGTTAAATCATAATTGTCTAATTTTATTCCTGTTTCTTCCATTAACTCCCTAATAACGGTTTGAATAAGGCTCTCGCCTTCTTCAACATGGCCACCAGGGAATTGGTAATTATTGTGTGAATATCCTAGTAAAATTTCATTATTTGAATTGATAATCAAAGCCTTAACTCTTTGTACTACTTCTGTAATATCTTCTTCACTTAAATTGTTTTTGTTTGTAATAATATCTTTCATTTTTCTCCCTTCATAATATGTTTTAATAACATCTAACATTTCAGAGTATACTTTTTTATTTTTTTTGTTTTCAGCCATACTATTATTTAATACTGACTTTAATTCAGACAACTTTATATATCTTAATTCATAATTAAATTCCTGTTCTACGATATCAAGATTAGTATTATCCATATTAGGCTTTTCGTCAGTTAGTATCAAAAAGTAATTAAATTCTGTATATCTATTTATTCCCACTTCAGGCCAATCTTTGCTATAGTATTTAATGGCATAAAATGGCTTTAAATTATTACTATTTATAACAAGTCCCGTTTCTTCTTGCACCTCTCTTTTTAGACATTCTTCTATAGTTTCTCCTTCCTCTAAGTATCCACCGGGAAATTGATATGTTCCTTTGCAATATCCTAATAAAATTTCATCCCGTGAATTAATAATAACGCCTCTAGCTCTGTATATTCTTTCGTTGATATCATTTTCTTTTAAATTATCATCATTATGTACAACTATCTTCATATTCTTACCTCCTAATAAGATGTTTAAGCTTTTTTTCTTCTAATTCTGAAATATATTCCATACTTTTAATAAATTCTATAGGTGTGCTAGTGATGTCAACAACAGCGGCAACCTTGCCATTAGTTATTGTTCTGTACCTATCACTAATACTTTTTTTCAATAAAATTACTTCTCTACATGTGATTTGCTTTTTTTGCTGATGCAGTTCAAAATGTGGATTATCTAATTTAAAAACGCAAATTAGCACTTCTTCTGGAAATGATTTGGCTGCATCAAATTCAAGATTTATCGTTCTTGATGAAATAATATTATACTTATTACTTATTTCATCAAAAATTTCATTTTTCCATTGTAAACTAACATTCCATATAATCACAACACATAATAGTTTATTTTCTAGTGATAGTTGGTTATAAACGTAAAGCAATTTTTCATAATTTTCAGGTGTATTTATATTATAGTACTCATTTCCAACATAACAAAATCTTTCTACATTATCCATTTCACTTTTTCTTTTAAAATAGTGATATAGTGATCCAGTTCCGTCATAACTATTAATAATACTACTAAACTGAATATAATCTTTAACTTTTAATCCAACTATTGACTTAGAATCGCCATAGAACATAACATCATTAATCTCAGAATTAATAATCTCTCTGATTATTTCATCATCATAAAATGTATCTCCATATAAATAAACAATCTCATCATCAATTAGTTCCAAAGTATATTTACTTTTATAATAATCTTTGTATATTTGGCAATGCATTTCGGCTTCCTTTACATAATGATTATGATTGCTTGATGAAATTATTATGTTGGAATTAATATCATATTTTTTATTAATCTTACGGTTCTTTCCAATAAATTTTCATCATTAATTTTAGCCTCCTGCTTACTAATTCCTAAATAGTCATTCCATCTTTTGTCTTTTCCTGCTGCCATAATTACATACTTCAAGGTATCACCTTATTTCTTATAACAACTTAGTTTGTTTATATTAGTATAACATATTTTATTTATATTTAATAAGTTTTTTGTTTTAAAAATACAATGTATTGTAATAATACTTGCAATTAGTATGCAAATTGTTATTTAATAGTTCGTTTTGAAAGCTTTTTTATAAAGCTAAATCAATCGATTTTAATTGGGTATTAGTTATAATCAAAGTATTAAGTCTAGAATATCTTTCTTTTTTCTCTTCTTTTAATTTTTTTATTTTCAATAGATTGATTTAAAGTATTTTGACTTATTTGATAACTGTAGTTATCATTTACATGTAGATTTTTAATACTAAATGTATTTAGTATTTCTTGTCTTGATTGTTTGTTTAATAACCAAGTATTAATAATTTCAACCAACATTTGAGTGCATTTGATTTCATCAATGTTTTCTGTATTGACTGCAACGACGGGTATATTGTAATTTTCTATAGCACTAAAATACTTATCGTAATTATCTCTATAGATTCTACTTCTTTTTAGATCAGCATCAGAACTATTTCGATGGCTTATTCTTTTAATTCTTTCTTCGATTGAAGCATATAGCAAGATAGTGAGATCAGGAAATCCATAATTATATGCAAAGAAATCAAAAAGACTCGCATTCTCTTTACAATAAGAAAAATAATAAGTAGAAAGGAAACCTCTATCTAAGATATAATCGGCATTTTTTCCCTGCTCTAAGGCACTCATGTAACCAAATAAATAATACATTGCTTGAATATCAGGTGAATAATTAGCGTATAGTTTTTCCTTAATTTTTTTGGAATGATCTGGATTGAGTTCTAGAAGTGACTTGATTGGTTTTTCGATATTAGGAATTTTTAGTGCTTTAGAAAGATTTGATACTATAGTTGTCTTTCCTACACCATCTAATCCTTCGATACTAATTAACATATAAATCTACCTCCGTTTCATTGTATCACATTATATTTTTTTAATCAATCTTTTACTATTTTTAAATAGAACTTCATGATATAGTTTATGTTCGGGAAAATGATAAATCCATTTAATTGAATTAAGACAATCATAAATTATTAATCTATTATCAAAGTTTTTATTTTTACATACTTCAGGATATAATTCTTTAAATATATTCATTATTGTTTTGAAATCTCTTTTATTGTAATGGAGATTTAAACTATCATCTACGATAAAACTGGATGGATTCCTTATCATTCTATTAATAGAATCAAACTCTTTGTCTAATGGTGCTGGACTATAGCATTCAAAGTCTATAAGTTTTAATCCATCATGAGAAATAATTATATTATCGAAATGTACATCGCCATGTATATATCCAATTTTCACATTGTTTAAATACTGTGGCATTGCGCCCTCTAATGTTTTTAAGTACTCTATTTCATCTCTTGAAAAAATATTATTAACTATACATCTTTCAAGATTTCCATCGAATTCATCTATCAAACTGTCAATATTATATTTCTCATCATCTACTGGTTTATGAATATTTTTTAACACTTTTATTAGTTCAAACAATATTCTTTCTCTTTCAGTAGCATTTAAATCAGTCCATATTTCAAATAAGTTTTTACCAATTATTTTCTCCTCAATTGTATATACATAGGGAATAATACTTTTAGTCTCATCAGAAAATATTAATTTCGGACAATATAAACTATCGTTGTTATTATAAAATGCTATTTCATTTTTAACGCCAGGTTCTTTGGCTATATTTACACATATTTTAAGAATATATTTATCATTTATACTGTATACAACTCTATTAAAACCTGTATTTATCTTTTTGCAATCTTCAATTTTTCCTAATTCATATCTTCCTATTATTCTACTTACATATTCTGTCATTTCAGTATTTTGCATCATTGTCTTCCTCTATATTTTTTTGACTAATTGTTTTACCTTTGGATTATTTAATTCTCTTATATCTTCGATACCTAATTCTCCCATTTTATCACCCAAGCACCATGAACGATCATTTTCAAAGTCAGAATATAAATATATTTCACCATCAATGATTTTTCCAATTTCGTATCCAGGTTTGCAGATACAAGTGCAGCCATAAACTTTATCATCAGGTGTAATACATACTTTTTTCACTCCAGCACTGCAATGAAACCTATTAGGTTCGTTGATAGTATCACAGCCAAAAGTACCACTTCTTCTAACTTCTAGATCATTAATATTATATTTGTTTCTTGCATATTGCAATTGAGTAAAGAAACTATCATAATCATCTCTATTCAATCCAATATTCGTTAAATTTTTGGCTCTTCCTTGAATAAATATTTTATTAAATTCAATACCTGATGCCCCAAGTTCATAGGCGGTATCACAAATTTTTAATGTGTCTTTAGCATTTTTATTTGTAATTGTCGTCATTAGTACTACTCTAATTCCTTTATCTCTTAACATTTTTATAACATTATTTAACATATCATTAGTTATACCATTTAAACTATCCTGTATTTCAAAATGATATGACATAAACACATTCTTTATACCATTTTCTATCAACAGATCAATAATTTCAGGTTCTTTAAATATTCTAAGACCATTGGTCATAATCCAATCTTGCCCTACAATCTTATATGAATTTAGATAACCTAAATCTACCAATGGCTCAGCTCCATCAATTCTTACAATTTTAAACTTATTTGAATAATATTTTGCTAATTGTTCTAATTCATCTGGGGTTCTGTTTCCTGTATAGCCTATGTAGCAATGTTTACAAGCGACATTGCATTTTGAACAAGCCATTAATATAACCCTATTCCCCTCGTATTTTTTTAATTCTCTCATTTTAATCTTTCCTTTCTTATTTTTTTATCATTAAACCAGTCTGGTTGTAACGAACTAAAGTTATCAGTGTAATTTAAAAATTCTTGCATTTGTCTTATTCCATCTTCTAATGTCTTTCCATCAATTCTCATACAATACAATATATAATCTAAACAATATAAGATACCATATAGATTGTATATAATCCAAAAATCATTTGGTATATTATTGTCAAAATACTCTTTTATACTTGAAACATAAAATTTAGGAAAGTCCATATTGCAAGCGTTAGTCGATAAATCGATCCAAGCATAATCTTTTTTACAAACATCTAAATCGATAAAATATATTTTATCTTCTTTCAAAACAATATTTCCAGGATGAAAGTCACCATGAATTATACTTGTTGGTCTATCTTTTAATATTGTTGATTCATTTAAAATGAACTTATATACATCATCTAAATTTATTTTTACATCCAATCTCTCTATTTTTTTTATTTTTTTGAATACTGAATCTATATATTTTTGATAAATATCTACGCTATTATCTTTATTTAACTGATGTACCTTTAAAAGTTCACCGCCCGATAATGCACCATACTTTTCACATAATGTATCACTAATCAATAATTTATCTAAAGATACGCCCTCTATCCATTCAATTATTGAATATCCATGCACTTTATCATCTAATTTCCCTACATCATATATCTTAGGTACGCTTATACCACTACTATATAATTGACTTGCATATTTAAACGCTTCATATCTCCCATTCATAAATCTAGCATCGTATAGTCTAAGTAAATACTTCTCACCGTTTTTTAGTAATAAATACTTTTCTACTGATGAGGCTCCTCCGCTAATCTTATTTAAAATTTGATAGCTTTGTAATTTGAGTAAATCATCTATTGTGTTCATATGTTGACCTCACTTAACTGATGCTTGGTTAGTTTAAAAATTTTATCAGAAATCTTTTCAATAAATTCAATTTCATGCGATACAACAATTAATGTCATGTCTTCTTTTACTAAATTGTTGATTAATTCTAAAACGCTATCTTTCATTTCTTTATCTAGGGCACTTGTTGGCTCATCTAATAATATGATATCAGGTTTCATTAGTACTGTTCTTGCTATAGCAACTCTCTGCTGCTGACCGCCAGACAGTTCACTAGGATATTTATCTTTTTTTTCCATTAAATCTATTTTTTTTAAAATATTTAATGCCATTTTTTCACTTTTTTCTTTAGAAATTTTTTTTATTTTTAACAAGCCAATGGTTAAATTTTCTAACACAGTTAAATGTTCGAATAAATTATAGTTCTGAAAAACAAGGCCTATTTTTTGCCTTAATTCTGATAATGGTATGGTGTTTATATTTTTTCCATTAAGTATTATTTCTCCGGTATCTATATTTTCTAAATGGTTCATACACTTTAATAGTGTACTTTTCCCACTGCCACTTTTTCCTATAATAGAAATTACCTCTCCCTTTCTTATCTCTAAATTGACATTTTTGAAGACATTTTCATCATCATATTTTTTTGATATATTATTTAATTTTAAAATTACATCATTTTTCACTTTTCTTCACCACCTTATGGTTAATTCTTTTATATAAACAATCTAAACTTTTTCCAATCATTAAACAAATAAAATAATAAATTATAGCAGTAACTATTAGAGGAAGAAAAGGTTCATAAGTTCTATTTCTAATAATATCACTAGCCTTGGTTAGATCCATAATTGATATATAACCCGCTATTGATGTAGATTTTATTAATGACACACTTTCATTCTTAAATATAGGTATTATATATGATAGTGATTGGGGAATAATTATATATCGCAATGTTTGTACTTTGGTAAAGCCTAATGAATAGGCTGAATATATTTGAGATTTATTCAAAGATAAATATGCACCTCTAAATACTTCGGAAATGTAAGCGGAAAAGTATATTGAAAATGTAATAATTGCCACAAACATGGGATTAACATTTATCTTTCCAAAGATAACATAATAAAATATTAATAACAATACAGTAACAGGAGTTCCTTGCAAAATATTTACTATAATTTTAGATAACAAACTCAATAATTTAATTTTTGATTTTCTTAGTAAAAAAAGTAAAAATCCTATTAATGTTCCAATTAATATTGAAGAAATAGAGATTATTAATGTTGCTCTTAATCCTTTTAAAATTAGCAAATATCTATTTTCTTGAATAAAATTTTGACTAAAGTTATTATATAAATCATTAAAAAGAATAGTAATTTCATCTTTAAAATAATATACAAGAAACATTGACAAAATTAATACTATTATGTATTTAATCTTATTTTTTTTCATATTAAATCTCACTTCCTTTTTAATATTTTAACAATGGAACAATAATTACTTGATACTACTACTATTTTCGAACTACAACTACTATTCCACCAGTATAATCCGGGATAGAAAATAAAACTGATTTTTTTCTTTCTTCAGTAACAATAATAGAACAACCTGCTACATCAACCTTTCCGGATTTTAATGCCGGTATAATTCCTTCAAAAGACATTTCAATAATTTCCAAGTTAAATTCTAACTTCTCACATATATAAGAAATAACTTCAATATCGTAGCCAACTATTTCGTTGTTTTTTATATAGGAAAATGGTGCCGAACCAGAAACAGTGGCAAATTTTATCGTTCCGTTCCTGTTACTAAAATTATAATCTTTCAATTCCTTTATATCTTCATTGTTTCCCATCCATTTATTTTCCATTTGATTTAATGTACCATCTTTTTCCATCTCTGTTAGTACTTCATCTATTTTAAGTTTTAGTTCTTTCTTTGATGGATTGATTGCAAAAGCATAACTGTCATCAGTAAGTTTATCGTCTAAAATTTTTAAATCATGGTTTTTATTAATGATTTCATTTGATAATGGCTTATCTGTTAAAAATCCATCTATCTTTCCAGACTTTAGTGCAATTATTTGATCACTATAACTATTAAAGTATAATGTTTTAACTCCTACTATTTTATCATCAGCAATATTATCATACTCTGAACCTGTATATATACCTACACTTGCACCAGTTAAATCGTTTAAGTTTTCAATATTTTTTAATTCATTAGTACAACCACTTATCATAAATATGAATAATGTAAGTATTAAAAATAATTTATTTTTTTCTTTTGACATAACTTTTTTTGAACTCCTTTACTGTTTCGATAGTATAATTATCATAAACTTTTTGCATTTTTCTTAATGTATCAAACTCATTGGAACCTAACACTTGAACCCATCCGGAGGCATCATTTCCAACTCTTCTTTTCTTCTGATATTCTCCAACTTTGGCAAACATTTCTCCAGAAATAACACCATCCATTTGTAATAATTCTTCTAAAGAAGTTAACTTTGCAATAATTCCTTCTTTATTTGGTAAATATAAATCACCAACACTTATAATAGGATTTCTATAACTTAATCTTACAGGTTTATGAACTGCTATATCTAGTAGTAGATTGTATATATCTATTCCGTAAGAATAACTATGATTTAAGGTTGCTTGACATCCAGGTAATCTCCAACCTAATTCACTTGCTTTAACGTTTCCTTCAGCATCAATAAAAACTTCTATAGTCATTGCTCCATCTTTTAAGTTCATTCCAGAAACAATTTGCTGTATAAATTCTTTAGGTACAAATTTAAAATACGATGGTATTTGTGGAACTGTCATGTGGCAATTTAAATTGTTTGATATAGAGGCCCATATAGTTGGATTTGGAATATATGTTACGTAAGAGTCTAAGACCTTCCCATTCTGTACTAAACTCTCTATGGACCATTCTCGATCATAACAAAAATCTTCTATCATATATTTGCCTTCTACAATATCAATATCCAGGTTGTTTATATCTTCTAATGAAGAAATTATATAAGTATTTATACTATTCATACCTCTTCTCGGTTTAAATATTATTTTTTTGCAACCATTTTGATTAAAAAGTGTCTTTAATTCTTCTTTACTATTGACCTCGAAAAAATCTACAGTATCTATTCCTATTTCTCTAAATTTTTTCTTCATATCGACTTTATCTCTAACCCATTTTATTTGCTCATCAGTTAACGAATATAATCCTAATTTATTTGCAAACTTATTTGCAAATTCTAAATAATACTCTGAATCATTCAAAAAGTAATCTATATCTTGTATTTTTTTATCACTTAGCCATGTTTTAAACTTAGAAACTTCGTCATCAATATCATTATAATAATTAATTGTATAGTTTGAAACATTTTTTGTTTTATTCAAATAATCTTCACTAAAAAATTTCATATTTTTATTTGTTCTAATAATTATTGGATTTATATCACTTCTTTTTAATAACGCATGCGATAAATTTGATTCATATTCTTCAAAATATAATAGTGTTTTCATTTATCTATTCTCCTTATTAACTTTTTTGCAAATTGATTCATTGATTCAGTTTTCTTTTTTTCATCTGATATGAATTTAAAAAGTAAATCTGGTTCTGCTAACTCAACTTCCATAATCATTGGTTTATTATTGTGTAATACAATATCAACTCTCATATACAAATAACTTGAATATTCTTCTATCTTAGATACTTTGTCTGCTAATTTTTTTACGGATTCTGGAATAGTTGCTAAATATACTGGTTTTTCTCTATTGGTAAATACTCCTGGATATCTCATCATATTGTGAGTGTTTACACCATCAATATATATACACGCGAATTCACCATCTTGAACATCTTCTATATAAGGCTGTAACATAATGCCGTTGTCTTCACACTTTATAATTTTTTCAAAGGACTTTTTAATTTTATCTATATCTAGCGTTTCGTTACTACCAATCAAAAATGTATTTTCACCACTTCCTGATATTATTGGTTTTAAAACTTGTGGCTTTTTCTCATCAAACTTAATATCAGTAAATAAATCTTCTGATTTATAAATAAATTCAGTTGGAATAATAGGTATTTCATACTTGGCTAACAATTCAAATTGCTTATCTTTTCTGATATTATTTAAAATTAAGTCAGGGCTATTTAATAATAAAATTTGATTTTGTTTTATCATATTTAACCATGCTTTGAATTTTAAATAATTGTTTTGATATCCCCAAACGGAACGCAATAGCAATGCTGCGTATATATCATAGTTTATATCAGGATCTTCCCACGAAATAATATCGGCATCATGTCCGCTTTGAATTAAGGCATTTTGTAACAATTTATCTTCTTCTATTTTGTTTTGCCATTTATTACAAGAAACTATTGCTATTTTTTTCATCTTTATCTTAACTTCCTTAAACATCTATTCATAGCGCCAAAGTGTTCTATGATATCTTCTCTCGGTAAAGCAGTAGTAACTCTACCTACTAATTGCTCTTGATTAGGCCACGAAATAGATTGTCCTAAAATAATTTTGATTTTTTCTTGTTCATACATATATTTCAATAATTCTTTTTCATTACTAATTGTTCTACCATAATCACTTGATTTATTTTTGAGGTTAGTATAGTCTAGCATTACAAAGAAACCAGATTCCGGATATGTACCATCAACAATATTAACCCCTGGTATACCTTCTAACAATTCATTTACATTAAAATCATTCTGAGCATATCTTCTTATTTCACTTTCTATTTCATTACGTAAATTTATATCTTTAATGGTATCAATTCCTTCAACTAAAGATTTTAATAATTCTAATCTATATTTATACTCTTTAATGATTGGATTAAAGAAATTATCATATTCTCTATACCTCTCTGCACTGGAATTAAATGCTCCTGCTAATGCACGTCCTTGTAAAACTGGTGAAGAGTCCATAGTTTGAAAAATATAATTTCTTATTCCTCTTATTATTATTTCATTAGCGACAACCATTCCTGCTCTAATAGAAGCAAGTCCATAACTTTTAGATAATCCAGTTATTGCAATAGTGTTATCAAAATATTTAGCATTTGTTCCCATAGGTTTCGCCAAGTTATTTCTATCAAATGTAAGATCTCTATATATTAAATCATCAATAACGAACACACCTTTTTCTAAACAAACATCACCTATTTTTTCTAGTGTCTTACAATTATTATCGTTCATTACCTTTCCTAATGGATTATGTGGATTTTCGTTTAAAAATGCCACAACTTTTGGTGTATATTCAAGTTTACCTTTATATTTTTCTTCTAATTGTTGATTTATTTCATCAATTCTCAAGGACAATTTTTCTGGATTAACATACCAATTATCTTCGATAGATAAAGGTAAAATTTCAACTGTTGCCCCAGCAGAACGCTCTGGTGTAAAAGTGAAGAGTCCATAATTTGGCCCAGTCATCAAAACAACATCGTATGGTCTTGCTATTATTTTCATAATAATGTTAAATGCCTGCGTTGTTGATATTGTGAAGATTATATTATCTTCTGACAAATCACTATCTCTTTGAAAGCCTTCTTTCTTTAAATAATCAACTATAATTTTTCTTGAATATTCATCTCCAGCAGCCATTGGATAATCAGATAATTTGTCTTCGTATATTACTTCTAATAATTCTCTTTTACATGGTGGAAATGCTTCTGTTTTCATTGGACTGCCACCACCTAACGATCTGGAACTTCTCCCTCTTATTCTTTCATTTTCTAATTCATATAATTCGTTTCCATATAATTCAAAGGCATTATATATTTTGGCAACTTCTGGGGAGTAATGACCACCAGATTTTGGCTCCCCTAAATTTGGTAAACCTCTCACAAAATGTTCCAATATTGGTTTTTCTTCTATGACCCTTTTTAAGGATAATGGTAATTTTGACATATGTAAACCTCCAATCTGCTATTATTATACTACAACAATAACAAGATATATTATTCAAGTTTTCGATAATAATTATCTAAATATTATATTTTCTTATTAAATGTATATCGGTAAGTTATACTATATATCGACAATCTTTATTTATCCCATTTATAAGATTTAAATAACCGTAGTTTCTTTTTATTAACTTATATGTGTAATCAATCGTAGACATAGGTAGCCAATATATCATTTTATTTGTATATTTGTCATTAAATGATTCAAAGCCTTGCCTCAATTTTAAAACTTTACTATATGAATAAGTAAAGTAATCATATATTTCTGATAGGTTTTATCTTATTGAGAAAATATTGTTTTTTTATTTTAATATTGTTATTAGTAAAATCTCTTTTCATGATGGCTTTCATTATGTCATCATGAAAAGGTACCATTATCATTTTGAACTAAATTTATCATGTGGCCTTTTACACAAACACACATTGAGTATATATTAGCTTTTTCTAGAAGTAACTTATATATCACTGATAAAGAATTACATATTCCTTTTTTTCTAATTAAAACATCTTGAATTTCTAATCTACGATTGCTTCTTTTATTTTCAAATCTTAATTCATATAATTTTTTATAATCGTAAGAAATATCATTGATAAAATAGTCAAAAATTTTCTTTCTTTTTTGAATGAAGTTATCGGTTGATGTTATGTTAATCTCATTATACATATTATTAATTAGAATATCATAATCAATGTAATTTAGATTCATCATAAGCAATCACCAATTTATTTATATAACCAAAGTCTATTATATAATCATATAAGTTTTAGATTAAAATTATATGATAACTCGATAAATAAAAAAAGAGATTAGCTCAAACTATTCTCTTTCATAAGTGGTATTACGTATTCTTCTATTCTAGGAATTAAAACCCATGCAATTTCTCCATTTTCAATCATGTTATATAATTCTTTTAAGTCAATCCATTTTGCTTGAACAGCAGTATTATCATTAAAACATATTTTATTTAAATCAATATCTTTATATAGAATATATGTTTCATAAATATAATGATATGGATCCCGCAGCCTAGTATCAACTTTTTTTAATTCTACATCTGAAATTTTTATTCCTATTTTTGAATTAATTGATTTTATACAAGTATCGATAGGAGTGTCACCACTTAAAACATTTCCATTGATACTATTCCAAAATCCGGGATAATGTATATTATAATTCAGTGTGTTTCTTATTAATAGTAATTGTTTTTTTGAATTTAAAGTCCATATATTTATAGAGTAATGATATTTATCTTCTGGTATTTCATCGGTATCATTTATAATTATTCCCGTATTATTAAAATTTTTGTCGTATAAATCCCACTTACTCATTGTAATTCCTCCTCATATTGCTTTTTTAATATTTTAATAAATTTATTTATGTTAGTAATATTTTTTCCTTTTTTATAGACTATATATATTATCATTGAAAAGTTCTTCGATTACTTTTACTTTTTTAACATAACCATTTACAATTTCTTCTCTAAAAAATGCTTCATTTGCAAAACATAGTCCCACATTATTTTTTACCAACTTTTTTGATAACATACTATCATTAACTGAAATAATATTTTCAAATAAAATTCCATTATCAAAACACATTTTTTGAAACTTGCCATTTTTTTTATTCGGACACATTGATATTAATTTTGTATTTTTCAATTCTTTAATTGAATTAATAGGTTCATAATTTTTTGATAATTCTTTTCCTGATACAAAAGTATTATTTAAAACACATAATAATTCTTTGTTATCTGCTGCTATTAGATTTGTATAATCTTCATAATCAATGACTATATCGTATTCATCATTAAATTTTTTAACATCTAATTTTGAATATAAATTTATGTTAATGTGAATATTGGGATAGGTGTTAATAAATTCCACTATTGCATCTTTGAATATAAAGTCTGACAAATAATGTCTGACTCCTATGGTTATTTCTTGTCTGTTTTGATTGTTAAGTTGTTCTAGGTTTTGATTCAAAACATTAAAAACAGTTTTAAGATTTTCATATAAGTTATACCCATCTTCTGTTAATTCAAACTTTTTGTTATCACGTATGATTAAGTTTTTGTCTAGTTGTAATTCTAATTGTTTTATGTTATAACTTAAAGATGATTGGGCGATATTTAAATTTTTAGAGGCATTTGTAAATCCATTATAATAAACTACATAATAAAAGTATTTAAATAAGTTTAAATTAAAATTGTTCATTATATTATCACTCCCGTCAACATTATTGTATCAAAATTATAGTAAAATGTCTATTATATTTTTATTTAAAGCGAAATTAGCAAACTCTTATACTTTAATTTTGTACTAGATTAAAACTATGATTTTTGGTACGATAGTCTTTTTTTAGATATTTATTATCAAGATATTATTAGAAAAAAGATAATATATTAACAAATATTAACTTATTATATGATATATAAATAATATTTATATATAGAAGATATAGTAAATTACTCACTATATCTTTCTAACTTTTTAATCATTTTCTTTTTTAAATTATCATCGCTGCTTATTAAATTTCTTATAATATCACCATATTTATCTTTCTCTTTATTATTAAGACCTAATAATTCAATAAAGTTATATGCTTCATCTTTATTAGATTCTTTATATTCTATTTCTACATAACTACCAATAGTATCAAATTCATCAATATATATTAAAAGGCCATTATATTTTCTTACCTCTCTATATCTATCTAATATTAAATATGGTTCCATGTTAAGTAATTTAAAAAAGTCTAATCCGTCTCTTATTGAATTAATAGGTACTGCTTTTTCTAAACATTCATCTTTATTTTGATAATTTTTTATCTCTATTTTATAATTGCTGTCTTTACATCTGATTCTTCCAATATATCCAAGTTTGTTTAAGAAATCAAATTCATACTTACCACATGTTATATCTATTAATCTAGTTTTTTTCTTTATAATCGTCGGTGAATTTTTTAATTCTCTCAATATCCTTATCATCTACTTTTAATCTAATTTCTTTTTCTATGCTACTCATTTTCTTCTCCTTTCTCACTGCAGTATCAATATTTAATAAGTGTCTCCTGCTGTTCAGTCATAAAAAATCAGTTTTCCTTTAAAACTTCGTCTTTTATCCATAATATATCTTCGATAGATTTATCAATATTGAATCCTCCATTGCCGACAGGATAAAATATCAAATAGCATCTATACTCTTTGCTATTAATGACTTTTATAATTTTTTTCGACATTGTGAAACTGATATTTTTTCTTTAAGAAAAACTGTACTAACCTGATTTCCAAATAGAATTACAACCTTAGGATTTACTATTTCTATTTCTTTTTCCAAGAGACTCAAATATTTTTCATATACTGAATTTTGAATAGGTCTTGCATCAATTTGCGTACATTTACCTAAATTAGTAATAAATATTTTGTTTCTTTTCACTTCGTTATATACTTTTTCAGCAAACTCTTTATCGCATTCATTTACTTTTTTATTTTTGATTTCATTATATATATCGATATTAAACAAATTAGTTTTAACGAATAAATTCCAAATATTTTTAGTTCCAATCCATGGTGCTCTAATACCGGTTCAAGATGGTTCAGAAGCAATATTTTTTGATGTTGGATTCATAAAAACAAAACATATATCCGGATTTGTATCACATCCACCAAAATTAATTGATTTTAATATTTTATCCCCATAGATTTGTTGCATTTTCTCATATTCATTTTTTAAATTTTTTAAGTTCATTTTACCTCCTAATTCTAAATTATTTTTCTTTTTGCATCATCAAATTCATTAACAAAATTATTAAATTCTTTAAATGCCATTTCATCTTTTAAAGCTACTGCTTTAGCAGCTAAAATAACATCGTTTTTTAATTCTTCTAATTCTGGATGTTTTACTAATTGAGCTAAAAAATATACTATATCATAAATTGCCAACCTTTGATGTAAATTTGGATTACTTACTAATTCAGGATAATACTTTTCAATATATAACATTATATTTGTATAATCACTAGAATCAGTATATCGCTCTGTTTCTTCACTAGCAAACTTCCAAGGCTTTCTAATCATTCTATATAAAATATCCAATTCAAATTCCCTAGGGGCATACATTGATCTTTCAAAATCTATTAGTTTAATTTTACCATCATTATAAAATATATTGTCAAAATGTAAATCATTATGAATTAAAACAAAATCATTAGAATCTAAATATTTATTAAATTTAGAATACGAATAATTTAAAAGTTTTTGTTCTTCTTCATTAAAAATATTAAGATTCTTTGCTTGAATATATAGCGGCATAAACTTTTTTTGCATTGTTTTGGTCCAATCATATTTTTCTCCAATATTACTATGAATTTGTTTCATAGCATCACATAGTTGTTTAATTATATCTTCTTTTTGTTCTTCTGAAAAAGTATGCCATACATTATATAAAGAAACACCATCTATCTTTTCAATAATTTCATAAAAATATGGAACATCTTTTTTATTTATACTTGAACAATATAGCTTTGGAATTAAATTGTTATTTTTATTCGAATTATAAAAATCAATCTCTTTTTTAAATTCTTTCTCATTATCTTCATCAGTACATATCTTAACAATATATAAATCGTTAATATTATATATCGTATTCGTAAAGCCTATATTTATCTTATCTATTTTGGGATTAGTGCCAAATAAAGATTGATTTTGTTGTACTATTTTATTTATTATCTCATGCATTTTTGTTACCTCCTCATTTTTAATTAAAGCATACATTATCTTTATTCCATTACACCATTCTCTATAAAATAATGTTTACCTACAAAATCTATATCATTATCTTTTATTCTAATAAATGATTCATTAGGTAATCCTACTATTCTAGTATATTTGCTAACTTCAAATACTTCATCCATATATTCTTTATTATCAATATCAAAGTGAGGGTATATATTTAAATTAATAAAGCCTAATCCTTGATAATCTACTAATTCATAGTTTTTAAAATCATCTTTATATATTACTCTATCTGTTTGATTCATAGCACCTGCACTAGTACCAATAGTAATACCATCTCTATTCCTTAATATATTAAATAAATTATATTCTATAATAGATTTCATTTCTAACTGTGGACTACCACCCATTAAATAAACTATATCTGTTTTTTCTATATATTTATAAGCTTCTTCTTTAGATACTCTATTATCTATTAAATGTACTTCTTTAAAATTAATATCTATATTTTTAAATACATTAACAATTTCTTTTACCTGAGTATCATTTCTTTCATATTCATCAAATAAACTAGCTATAAAAGTAATAGACATATTATTATTTATATCTTCTTTTATATATTTCTTTTGATTATTATTAAACCCTTTATCTCTATCTATTCTACTAAACATATAATTAATTTTCATAATTATCTCCTTTAAAGTAGTCTTCTTTAGTAATGGAATAATAGATCAGATTGGCCTCCTTTTTAGTAACTTTATTAAGTGCTCTTTTTCTCATTATACCTTCATATTTCATTCCTGCTTTTTCCATTACTTTTCCACTAGCGGGATTTGCATCTATATGATCAGCATAAATTGTTTCTACTTCTACTTCTTCAAAAAAGAATTTTATTACTCTTTTTAATGATTCTGTAGCTAGGCCTTTACCCCACCATTTTCTTCCATAACAATATCCTATTTCTACAGTATTATTTTTTATATCAATGTCTACTGCTCCAATTGTACCAATGGGAGTATTATCTTCTTTTGATACTACTATCCAGTTATAAAAATTATCTTTTATATATTCTTCTTCTAGGTATTTAAGATAACTTACGGCATTTTCTTCTTTTTCATAAGCATCCCAAGATAGATATTTAGTTACTTCTTTATCACTAGCCCAATTATTAAACATGTCTTTAGAATCACTAGTACTTGCTTTTCTAAATAGAAGTCTATTTGTTTCTAATTCTATTGTTCCTATGTTCTTCATATAAATCATCTCCTTTTCTTTCTTCAATTTTGCCATCTTCTACTACAAAATAATTATTAATATAATATATTTCATTATCTTTTATTACTATACAAGAATCATTAGGTAAACCTATTATTCTATATTTATAAGAACTATCAATTATTTCATTTACTTGCTCTTTATTATTAATATCAAAATGAGGATCAATAGTTATATCAGTAAAACCTAATCCTTCATAAAAGAATGTCTTATCATAATCATCATCTTTAGAGTAATACCCTATCTTACCTAAGTTCATACTACCCGCAGAAAATCCAAGTAATATTTTATCTTTAAATAATTCTTTATAATCTATTCTTTTTATTATATCTAGTTGTATTAAAGGATTACCTCCAAATAAATATATAATATCTACTTTCTTTATTATATTTGTCATATCGTTAACAGAAGTCCTTCTATCTATTAAATAGAAATTTTTAATACTATTAAACATATTTCTTATCCCTATTTTATCACTAGTACCATCTATTAAAGTATCATTCTTACTATAATCATCTTTAGCACATATAATAGCCATACTATTATATCTATCTAATTCTTTATTTATAATTTCTTTTATTCTAGAATTAAAACCTTTTACTTTATCACAACCACTAAATAATATTATCATAACATCACCTATCTTTTTTTAATTTTACATTTGTTTAAGGCTATTAATGGTATCTTCATCTCATCTTCAGTTAAACCCGCATGAGTTGACTTATGAATATGACCTACATTCCTATATTTAAAATATTTATTACTATAAGCTAGAGCAAAATAATCTCCTAGTGAATCTCTGAAATATTTATGCTCAGTACCATTACCTAATAATCCACTATTAAGAATTTCTTCTTTAGTCATTAATACAAAGTAATTACTAAAGTATTTATTAAATAGATAAATAAATTCTTTCTCTCTACCCTTTTTTATTTTAAAACTACATAATCTTCCTTCAAAGGATGTATCTCCATCAAGCGTATCGAATATATCTTTATAATCTTCTAAGATAATAGTATCACAATTAATATGGCCATGATCTGCTACTACAATAAGTAATGTATCATCAGATATAGAATTATATAATTCTTCTACTTTTTTATTAATCAATTCAAAATAATCTTTAGTCTCTTTACTATCAGTACCAGTAATGTGCATGGTAGTATCTGGTTCAGGATTATATACATAAATATAATTTTTATCTTTAACATTTAAACTACTTTTAATTTTACTTATCATATCATCGATATCTTCATATTTATTTTCATTAAATGAAGCAATTAACTTAGCATAATGTTTTCCTTCTTCATTTATTAGTTCACAAATATTTTTATATGGAAAATATTTTCTAGCTAGTGATACACTATCAGCATCTATATCAGTATCTTTAATCTTATTAGTAAACATTGTTACTATTTTATTTTCTTTTTTAAAATATAAGTCCCAAGCAAGCCAACCGTGTTCCATTGGCGAAAAACCAGTAAGCATTGATGTAGTTGAAGCCGTTGTAGTAGCGGGTACTACTGAAGATATTTCTTTTAACATATTTCTATATAGGAAACTATTTTCTCCTAATGATTTTTTTATTAATCTTGATCCCATTCCATCAAATAATGTAACCACTACATTTCTTGGCTTATATTCTTCTAATATTTTATCAATATCACTTAAAGTATTATGATAAACATCAAGTTCAAAATATCTTCTAATACTAGATGCTAAACTAACAATACTATTATCATATTCTGGCAATGTAAACTTATCCATTTTATCTACTTCCTTTCCAACATTAACATATATATAGAAAAAACCGAAGGCAACTATTCCATATAAGAATAGTGACTCCGGATTTTATTAATTATAAAATACGTGTAGGTTTTATCCCGAGATAGCTTTATATATCTCCTCACTTGCTATAACTATATAATTTATTTTATGTTTTGTCAACATTTTATTTATATTTGTTACATCTTTTTAAATTATTTAATAATTCTTTTAATATATTATCCTCTACTATCTTAGTAACAGCAAAGCACTTCTTACCTAAATCTTTAAATGATGCACCTAAATGATATAGTATTTTATTATCATAAGCATCTTTATATCTATCTTCATATGCTTCATAATATTCTTTTTTCATGATATTGCCTCAATTTATTTTCTTAATATCAATTAAACCTCTAGTATGATAGCCATGTTTTTCGTAGAAGTTTATTCCTATTTTATTATAAGCAAATACATCGATAGAAATATATTCACATCCTATACTTTTGAAATATTCTTCTATTTTATTCATAAGTAAAGTACCTATACCACTGCTTCTTACTTTTTTGGATACTACTAGTTCTGTTACTTCTCCACATTTAGGGCATTTATAATCTAAATAATCATATTCATCATAACTTCTTAAGCATCCCATTATTAGTCCTACGACTACGTCATTATCTATTGCTAGATAACATTTACCATTATTATCTTTTACTTCTTCTAAATCTAATATAGCCATCTTATCACGATATTCAGGATGTAATTGATCTAGGTTATCCTTATCAATACTAAGGATATATTCTTCTAATTCTACTAATAAATCTTTTACATCTTCTAAATATTTATCTTTATATTCTATTATTTTCATTATTTCTCCTTCTCCACTTTATTCTTCTGTGGTATGATGAAGCCTATTTTAGTCTTCCTCATAATATTTTTTTAATTTATTTAATAATTCTTGTAATATATTATTATCTTCCATCTTGGTAATTGCAAAACACTTCTTACCTAAGTCTTTAAATGATGCACCTAAATGATATAGTATTTTATTATCTATTATAATAAATCTATCATGAAATATATTAGTATTTATTATTTCTAGATTATTATATTGTTTTTCATATTTCTCTTTAGAAATATTATCTATATTTTCTGTATATATTTTTACTTTGATATTAATATCTTTAATGATATCAAATAGTTTTTTACCTGCATAATTATCTATTATAATTATTTCTTTCTTTGCTTTAGATAATATATCTATAAGTAATGAATATGCATCATATATCTGTCCTTCATAAAAGATATGATTATTATTTTCTTTTGTATTTAATTTATTAAATGATTCTTGTAATAATTTTATTTCATTATCATGTTCTAATACTAAACTATTTATATATTTTTGTTCTATTAGTGAAGTATTTATTATACTTTTCATTGCTACAAAGGCATCCATTATTGCAATTGTTATAGAAGTTGCTAACTTACCTTTTAAAATCGTAGCAAGCATATATACGCCTTGCTCGGTAAAAACAGTATGACCTTTCCTAGAACCTCCTTTTGAAGTCAAAATTTTTGACTTCAAACTAGAATACTCTTTTTCAGTAATTCTAAAACAATATCTTTCAGGAAACTTTTCTATATTATTTTTAACAGCCTGATTTATTTCCTTGGTACCATTCTTGCAACCATATAAATCCGCCAAATCAGAATCTAACATTACCTGTTTACCTCTAATTTCATATATCATATTTTCTATCTTTATATTATCACTTACCACTGTATTGTTCATTACATCATCCTTTCTTTATTTTATCATTGCCTTATTGTTTATGATAATATAAATACCTAGTGATGTCAATGTTAAACATTTATTTATCTATTAATATATTTCTATGAACCTGTACTACTATAATGTTTTAAACCTATTTTAAAAGATAAAAAACATGGTATTAAATATATTATTGTTAATAGTGGTGATAATAAATATAATGTATTATTAGATTTTCCTAATAGATAAAGTAAAGGATAATAGTTAACTGAAGCGTATGGGATAATAAAAGTAAATATAAATATAAAACCTTTTCTAAATATTCCTATTGGATACTGAGCCATTTGTTTACCACCATCTGTTAATAAGTTTCTTACTTCTAAGCCATGAATAGTAATAAAACAGTATGAAGCCATTAATAGGAATATTCCAAAGAATAGTATTATTGAAGATATAAACATTGCTATTATTAATAATATATTTATTATATTCCATTCTATATTTAAGTGACTTATGGCTATGTAGAATACTATTAATGATTGTATAATTCTAGCTGCTTTTACAAAATCCATATTACTACATATAACTTGATATAGTATTCCTCTAGGTCTTACTAATAATCTATCTAGAGAACCACCAATAATGAATTTATCAAATTTGTCTATACCTCTAAAGAATGTTTCATTAAAGGCAAAGCCAAAATGAATAATGGAAAAGCATAGTAATACTTCATATAAGGTAAAGCCTTTTATATTATCAAATCTTTGAAATAGAGCTACTGTCATAAAGTAATATGTAAAGAATACTCCTATTTGACTAATAAAAGTTAAGATAAATGATAGACGATATTCTAACTGGGACTTTAATTTAAGTTTCATTGATTCTATATATAACTTAACCACCTTGTATCACAGCCTTTCTAAGTGATACTCTTGATATTAAGTATCCTAATGATATTGTAATAATTATCCAAATTATAGAACCTATAATAAGAATATAGCCTTCTTGTAATGGTATGCTATTAGAATATATTCTAAATGGAAAATCTCCTATAAATCTAAAGGGAAGAAATTCTGCTATATGTTTTAACCATAATGGAAAGAATGGTATAGGAATCGTTCCACCCATAAATATTTCTGCTATTACATTATAAGTTGTCATAGTTCCTTTTTCATCTAGGGTAAACATTGTTAAAATATGCATAAGTAGATTTAATGATGTAACTAAGAAGAAGCCTAGAGTTAGTGCTACTATAAACATTATAAAATTATTTATAGAATAAGGACCTGATAAATGAAATGGATATGGTAATGATATTGCAAGAATTATTAATGGGATAAATCTAAGTATGACTGCTACTAATCTTTTGGAAAGCATCTTTATATACCATTTAAAATAGAAATCTTGTGGTCTTATTAATTCATAAGCTAAATTACCATTTTTAATCATATTAAGTAATTCGTTTTCTCTATCAAAGGGATATATTAGGGCAAAGAATGATTGCTGAAGCCATAAGTAATTAACAAGTTCTTGCCAGTTCATTGGTGTATCTCCTCCACTTTCGTAGAAGGCTAAATATACCATAATAAATATTAAACCAAAGAATATTTGGGTACATATACCTGCTATGGCTTCGGTTCGATATTGAAGATTAGTTATAAATCTTAATTTGAAATAACTTAGATATGATTTCATAATTTATAGTCCTCATATAGTTTAAGTATTACATCATCTATGCTTTCGTTATCTATTTCAATATCATCTATATTATATTTTGTGGTAAGTTTACTTAGAAAATTAGATATACTTATTATATTGGAATCTATTATAAAATTATAACTATCTTCTTTTTTACATTTTTTTATAACTCCTTTTGTTTTGATGTTATCTATTTTATCTTTAGTAAATATTTTAATATTTTTATAACTACCATATTTTTCTTTTAGAGTTTTAATATTTCCATCAAATAGTATTTCTCCGTTACCGATTAGAATAATTCTTTTAGCTAGAGTTTCGATATCATTCATATCATGAGTGGTAAGAATTACTGTTACTTTATCTTCTTTATTTATCTTTTTTATAAAGTCTCTTACTATTTTTTTTGATATAGCATCTAATCCTATTGTTGGTTCATCTAAGAATAATATTTCTGGTTTATGGAGTAGTGATGATGCTATTTCGCATCTCATTCTTTCTCCTAGGGAAAGGGTTCTTACTGGTTTTTTTATTATTTCTTCAATACCTAAAAGGTTTACTAGATATTTCTTTGTTTTTTGATATTCTTCGTTATCTATTTTATAGATATCTCTTAATAAATCAAAAGTATCTTCTGCTGGAATATCAAAAGCAAGTTGACTTCTTTGTCCAAATACTACTCCTATTTTGGCTACATATTTTTTTCTATCTTTAATAGGATCTAAATTGTTTATAGTAATAGTACCACTAGTGGGAAGAAGTATTCCTGAAAGCATCTTAATAGTGGTACTCTTTCCAGCTCCATTGGGGCCGATATAGCCTACTATTTCTCCTTTCTTTATTTCAAAAGATATATTCTTTACTGCTTCTACTTCTTTGTATTCTCTTTTGAAAAATGATTTTACAGCAGCCTTCAGTCCACTATTTCTTTTGGCTACCTTAAAAGTTTTTGTTATGTTATCAACTTTGATGAACGACATTTTAATATCACATCCTTTCTGGCAACGCAAAAAAGCCACATATTTTAAATATGTAGTTTCATCGGGCAATTAAATATATGGTTTTTTCTTCGCAAATGTCATAATAAATATATTATATTAAAATTTATTTGTCAATAGTTTCATATTAATTTTAATATTTTTTAATAATATGCATACAAAAAAATAATTGTTATTTCAAAGACCTTAGGCTTTGAAATACCCCTTAAGACTTTAGGCTTAAGGGGATATATTTTATTTTTCTATTTTTAAATAGTCATATGTTTTATCTGTTACTACTCTACCTCTAGGAGTTCTCTTTATATAACCTTCTTTTAATAAATATGGTTCATAGACATCTTCTATAGTAGATGATTCTTCCCCAATAGAAGAAGCTAGAGCTTCTAATCCTACTGGTCCACCATTAAATCTTTCAATAATAGCGGTTAGTAGTATTCTATCTGTTTCATCTAAACCACTTTTATCTACTTTTAATCTATCTAATGAACTATTTAGAATCTCTTCATTAATAATACCACCTGAATATACTAAAGCAAAGTCTCTTACTCTTTTAAATAATCTATTGGCTATTCTTGGAGTACCTCTGCTTCTACTAGCAAGCTCACGAGCGGCATCATCAGTAATTGGAGTATCTAATACTTTTGATGTTCTTTTTATTATCTGATATAGTTCTTCTTCAGTATAGTAATTTAATTTTGCAATTATTCCGAATCTATCTCTTAAAGGACTTGATAAATCACCCGCTCTAGTAGTTGCTCCTACTAAAGTAAAATGGGGAAGATTTATCTTGATATTTCTTGATGAACCTTCAGTTCCAACGATAATGTCTAGATAGTAATCTTCCATAGCTGGATATAATACTTCTTCGATATATCTTGGTATTCTATGTATTTCATCTATGAATAAAACATCTCCTTCTTCTAAAGTTGATAATATTGCTGCTAAATCACCTGTTTTTTCTATAGAAGGACCACTAGCGGTCTTGATATTACTTCCTAACTCATTAGCTATTATATATGCTAGAGTTGTTTTTCCTAATCCTGGAGGACCATATAGTAATATATGATCTAGACTTTCTTCTCTCATAAGAGCTGATTTTATAAATACTCTTAGATTTTCTTTTATTTCACTTTGACCAACATATTCATCAAGAGACTCTGGTCTTATGGATAATTCTCTATCTTCATCTAATAAATTACTAGTTATTATTCTCTCTTCCATCATTATCTCCTTCCTTATATATAGAAGTATATAGGTCTTTAGGACTATTATCTTCTTCTAATAACTCGATATTAGGTAAATCTTTTATAGAAGCAAGTCCAAAATAATCTAAAAAATCATCAGTAGTTTTATATAATATTGGTCTTCCTGGTAGATCTGATTTTCCACATTCTTTTATTAATCCTTTAGCTAATAGTCTTCTTAATACATAGGTTGAATCTACCCCTCTTAATTTTTCTAAGTCACCTCTAGTAATTGGTTCATTGTAGGCTATGATAGCTAATACTTCTAAAGCAGACTCTGATAGATTATTAGAAGATGGACTTTCTAGTAATTTTTGATAATATTTTTGATGTTCTTCCTTAGTAGTTAATTTAATGGTATTGCCTAGATAATTTATTCTTAATCCTCTATTATTTTCTTCATAATAGTTTTTTAAGTTTAATACTAGTCTTTTTGCTTCTTCTTCAGGTATTTCTAGTATATCTTCTATTTGATTTATTGTTAATCCTAGATCTCCTTGGACATATAATAATCCTTCAATTATTCCTTCCATATTAATTCCTCAATTCTATTAGTATTTTTTCAAAGTTATTTTCTTGATTTATTATTACTTCTTTTTCTTTTACCATTTCTAAAACGGATAAAAACGTAACGACGATATATGGTTTATTATACTCTTCTAATAAATCTTCTAAAGTAGCTTTTTTCTTTTCTTTTAGAATACTTTTTATATTTCTTTTTCTTTCTTTGACAGAGTATTCTTTTGTGGTAATAGTGGTTTCCATTGGTTTTTCTAGTTCTTTTCTTTCTAAGAATTTTTTAAATGCTTCCATTAGGTCCTCAACGGTTCCTTCACCACTAACGGTATTTTCTATATAGTTACTTACTTTTTCAGGACTCTTAATATATATTTTTTTTCTTTCTTCTTCTAAGTGTTTAAATGTTGGTGTTAATTCTTTGTATCTTTTATATTCTAATAATTTATTGATTAAATTTTCTCTTGTTATTTCTTCATCGTCATCTTCTTCATTGTTTTTATTTTGTGGTAATAATGATTTAGACTTTAGATACATAAGTTCTGCCGCTAAAACTAGATATGATGATGATATATTAATATTTAAATCTTTTTGTGTTTCGATATATGTTAGGTATTTATCAGTTATTTCTTCTATTTTAATATCTAATATATCTATATTAGACTCTTTTACTAAATGTAGTAATAAATCTAAAGGTCCTTCAAAATTATCTATCGTTATGTAGTCCATCTTAGTCACCATCCTTGTTAATTATATCAAATAAAAAGAAATAAGTAAATATTTGTATTTAACTATTTATTGTATCTATGATAGTATTTGTAACCTATTTAGTTACATTAAATAATCAGTTTTTATATTATAATTAATGAAAGGAGATTATTGTATGAATAAAAATATTAATCTAGTGGTGAATACTTTGATAAAATATGATAATAAAGATAATTTATCTTGGATGATGGTATATAAGTCAATATTAAAAGAGCTTAATCTTGATAATATGATTAGTAACTCTATATTTCTTAGGGATGTTGTAAAAAAGATTAGTAGAGATGGTTATGATATTTATGATAATCCTTTTAAGCTTGTAAGATATAAGTAATTAAAAAGAGAACTTCTCTTTTTAGAATGTTAGAAAAGTTTAATACTCTGAGTAGACTATGTCTACTTTCTTTATTATATATTAAAACGGAGACCTTAGGCTCCGTTTTTCCTCTTAAGATATTCTTATCTTGTCCATTCAAATTCAAAATCTAATATTCTTACAGTATCTCCTTCTTTAATACCTAAGCTTTCTAGTTCTTCATCGACACCCATTCTTCTTAATTTATTTGAGAATCTTTCATAAGCTTCTTCAGTATTAAAGTTTGTCATTCTAAATAATTTTTCGACTATATCTCCTTTTATTGTATAAGTATCATTATCTTTTACAATAGTAAATGGTTTTTCTTCTTTAAATTTATATAATACATGACTCTCTTGTACGGAATCTGCAAATAACTCTTCTCTTTCTATTGTTTTAGTTAAACTAGATAACTTATCTATTACTTTATCTAATCCTTCATTTCTTATGGCACTTATTTCATATATTTCTTTATTTTTTATTTTTTCTTTAAACTTCTTTAGGTTTTCTTTGGCATTTGTTCCATCCATTTTGTTAGCAACGATTATTTCTGGTTTTGTTAATAATTTAGGAGAGAATGCTTCTAATTCTTTTCTTATAGCTACATAGTCTTCATATGGATCTCTACCCTCTTCACTAGCCATATCAATGACATGAGCTATTATTTTAGTTCTCTCAATATGTTTTAGGAACTTATGGCCTAAACCTGCTCCAGAAGAAGCTCCTTCGATTAATCCTGGAAGATCCGCTACGACAAAGGAATTATCGTTTGTTTTTACTACTCCTAAGTTAGGAGATAAGGTTGTAAAGTGATAGCTAGCTATTTTAGGATTGGCATTAGATATCATTGATAGTATTGTTGATTTCCCAACACTTGGCATACCTACTAAACCAACATCCGCTATCATACGAAGTTCTACTAGTACTCTTCTTTCTTCTCCTGGCTCACCTTTTTCGGCATATGATGGACATGGATTACTTCTAGTGGAAAGACTTACATTTCCTCTTCCACCACGGCCACCATAAGCTACTATTGCCTGTTCATTATTTTTAGTTAGATCGGCTATGACTACTCCAGTAGTGGCATCTTTAATGGTAGTTCCGACTGGTACTTTTACAATGACATCTTCACTGTCTTTGCCGTTTTTGTTTTTTCCTTCACCATTATTTCCGTTATTTCCTTTTACTTTCTTTTGATAACGAAGATCTATTAAGGTTTTTAATCCTTCATCGGCTTTAAATATTATATCTGATCCTTTACCACCATTACCGCCATAAGGTCCTCCCATAGGGATATATTTTTCTCTTCGATAAGCCATACATCCATTACCGCCAGTACCCGCTAGAAGGTCTATTAATACTTCATCGACAAACATTTTATCACTACCTTTCGTATTTTACTTTATAGATAACTACAAGTACAAGTATTATTATTAATATTAGATATATACCTGTTACCCATATTATTCTAGGAATGTTTTTTTCTTTCTTTTCTTTCTTTGATTTCATTTTTTATACTCCTTACTTTTATTAATACTTTGTCATATATCTCCTGCAAAAAGTCTATTATATAAGTATCTATAAAGGCAAGAACTGAAATAAAGATGATACTTACTATACCAAATTTTGAAACTAAAAACAAGTCTGGAAGTAAAATTAATAGTTCTAAGAATGATATTATACAAAATATTAATAGTATTTTTCGCCATAGGTTTAATGGTTTACATATTGTATATAGTTGTCTTAGAGTAATAAATCCAGTTAAGGCTACAACTACTAAACGATAATTTTCGAAATCTTTATGAAAAACAGTACAAAACATTATTATTATAAAGATGTTTATTACTACTGTCATTCCATTTGGAAGGGCATTTCTAAATACTTTAGATAGGAAGCCTTTAGTTACTTTGTTATAATTTGGTTCTAAGGCTAAGAAGAATGATGGAATACCTACACATACTGAGCTTATTAATGATAATTGAATTGGATAGAATGGATATTCATATGTCAATACTATTGATAATAGGGATAATAGAAATGAATATGTTGTCTTTATTAGGTACATAGCCGCTACACGTTCAATATTATTTACTACTCTTCTTCCTTCATTTACGATATCTGGTAATACTGAGAAATCACTTGTTGTTAATACTACTTCAGATACACTTCTAGCGGCATTGACACCACTTTGAAGTGCTATTCCACAGTCAGCTTCTTTTAAGCCTAATACATCGTTGACACCATCCCCTATCATGGATACGGTATTGTCTTCTTTTAAAGCTTTAATAACCATTTGTTTTTGACTTGGAGTCATTCGGCCAAAGATTACTTTTTCATGGGCCACTTTGACTAATTCTTCATAATCTTTTGGTAGGTCTGGTCCTGCTATAAATTTGTCATAGCCTTCAAAATCTAATTGCTTTAAGATATTGGATACGGAAATAGGATTATCTCCAGATATTATTTTTATTTCTACACCCTGCTCTTTGAAATATTTTAGTGTATCTCCTGCTGAAGGTCTTATATTATCTTTTATAATTATGAAGGCTAGTACTTCTATTTTATCTTTTTCTCTAGCTAAAGTAATTATTCTATATCCTTTTTGGATATATTTATCAAGTTCTTCATAATCGGTTATTTGGTTATCGGTTATATATTCTAGGGCTCCTAAATAGTATTTTGTGTTATCAATAGTGGTTATACTACATTTTTTAGCAGAACTAAATGGTACTCTATCAGTAACGTTTAAATCATTTTTTATACCATATTTATTTTTAAGTGCTATATCGGTTGAGTTATTTCCTTCTTCGGTATTAATGTTAGCTATAATATTAGCTATATTTACTCTTTTATCTAATACGATGGTATCAACGACAGTCATAGTTCCATCGGTTATGGTTCCGGTTTTATCTAGGCATAATACATCAGTACATGATAATACTTCAATACCGTGTAATTTTTGAATGATGACATTTTTCTTGGCCATCTTTATTACTCCGGCGGTTAAGGCAATTGATGTTAATAGTACTAGTCCTTCTGGTATCATACCAATAATACCCGCGACGGTAGATAGTATGGCTTCGCTATAGGCTTGATTACTATGAAAGTATTGACTTATAAATAATAAGATTCCTACAGGAATAATTAATACGGTTACTATTTTTAGGATAGTATTAATAGTTCTTTGAAGGTATGATGAGTTATCACTTACTTCAGAGGCTTCTTTTATTAGATTGCTAGCATAACTATTTTTACCAACACTTATTACTTTGGCATAACCACTACCACTAGTAACTATGGAACCGGACATTATTTTATCATCTTTCCTTTTGATTATAGCATCTGATTCACCAGTTATTATACTTTCATCTACTTCTAGACTACTTGACTTTAGGACTTCTAAGTCAGTTAGTATAGAATCACCAGAAGATATATAAACAACATCATCAAGTACTATTTCTTCTTTTTTAATGGTTTGTTTTTCACCATCTCTTATTACTACGACAGTATCACTATCAGTTACTTTTATATTATCTAATATTTTTTTGGCTTTTAATTCTTGATATATAGCTATTATAGTATTAAATAAAATAGTTCCAATAAACAAAGTATTTTGAATAGAACCTGTTGTTAATACTAAGATAAATAATGATATATTTAAAATGTTAAATAGAGTTATACAGTTTGATAGTATTATTTCTTTTGTAGTTCTTGTATACTTTATTTTATCTTCATTTGATAAGCCATTATTTTTTCTATATTCTACTTCATATTTTGTTAAACCTTTCATAACATCCTCCTAGTTAAAAAGGGCTTATAATGCCCTTTATTTTCTATAAAAATATGCTCCATACTCGCCAGGTGAGAAATATAAAACTTCTTTTGAATTTGGATTTATTGAATTATCATTAAAATCCCAACCGGGAAGACGCCAGCCTCGCGCAACACCGAAATGTAAGTGAGCTCCATAATTTCCACCAGTATTTCCGGCATAGCCGATAATTGTATCATTAGTAACTTTTGTTCCCTGTCCTATACCATTCGCTATTTTGGATAAATGCATATATACGCTTGTATATTGTCGTCCATTTACATTATGATATATATAGACAGCATTACCTCCACCGCTTATCCATCTTGCTGCACTAACTTCACCGGCAGCAGCAGCATAAACAGGCATTCCATATACTTCACCATTCCATAAGTCAATACCGTGATGTTCTCCACTCCAATCAGTTCTTGGCGCTTTTCCAGTATATACTGATGATACTGTGCCATATGCTATTGGATATCTCCAACCACTGGCATATACTACATTAACACATGAATCAAGAGATTGATCTAGTGAACAGCCTATACTTTTATAATAGTTAATTACTTTCCTACTATCACGAATATCTTCTTCAATAGTAGCTCCATCTTTGTCAAGAGTGTTTAGATTAGCTCTTAATTTTACTAGTTTAGAGTTATATTCATTATTTTGATTTTCTAACTGGACTTGTTTTTCTGCTAGTTCTTTCTTTTTTTGTTCTAATTCATTATTTAATCTTTCTAATTCGTCCATCAATTCATTATTATGACCGGTAAGCTGTGATACTACTGAATATCTATATATAAAATCAGTATAAGAATCTGCTTCAAATAAATATTCTAGATAAACATTTTCTCCACTTGATATTTGAAGAAATTTTAATAGTTCATCAGTCTCTTTACTTTTAGCTTCGATTTCATTTTGATTATTAATTATTTCTTGTTCAGATGTCGCTATTTCTTTTTTTGTATTAATAATATTGGCGTTAATAGTATTTATTTGAGAATTTAGTGTATTTATCTCAGACTGAGTAAGGCTTTTTTTATTTTTATTTTCATTATAGTCTTTTTCTAATTTATCAAGTTCTTCTTGTAATTGTCTTAATGTTTTAGCCTCTACTTGATAACTAGGAATAAGTATCATACTCATTATTATAAATATAAATATTAACTTTTTTTTCATATAATCACATCTTTCTAGAATAATTATATATTAAATGTTGATTTTAGTCAATATTTAGGTTTTATTTTACATTTTTTAGCAATTTTTATTTATATCTCTTTTAACAAATCCAACTAAAAAGATAAGTACTATTGTTAAATATAGTATTATTTTTATATTATTTATTAAATATCCTATTAGACATATAATGCTTCTTGTTATACAGAATATTAATTCCACTAATAAAAGATATCCTCCTATATTAGTATCTTTTTTGATATTATATATATTTTCAGATGATACTATTTCAAACATTTTAATACCTAGTCCTTCAAATAGTCCTATTATTAAGATTAGATATTTATTATAT